>TARA_R110002049_G_scaffold309289_1_pt1 | contig 15366 bp, 18 predicted proteins | sample TARA_R110002049 | Tara Oceans TARA_R110002049 (sample SAMEA4396941) | marine metagenome | biome: Polar Biome; feature: [SRF] surface water layer (ENVO:00010504); material: water (ENVO:00002006), including particulate matter (ENVO:01000060) such as... | depth 5 m | reverse complement strand
GTCTACAGTCTACAGTCTACAGTCTACAGTCTACAGTCTACAGTCGCTGTAGGATTCTATCTGTGTGAATCCGTGAAATCCGTGTTTTTTATGTTTTGTTTTCGGAATTTAATTTACATATTTGTTTGAATAAAAACTTTAAGCTTAGCCCAAGTATCGATGATTTCCAAAACACCGAGACCATGTCCTGCATTTGGGTATAATGTAAATTGGTGTGTTAGATTTAAACTAGCGAGTTTGTCCCGCATATTGGTACCTTGTGTGGTTGGAATTAGAGGGTCTTGCCCGCCATAAAGAAGAATGGTAGGGGGCGAAATAGCAGTAGCTTGATGGTAAGGGCTTACTTCTTCCAAAAAAGAAAGCTCCGCGTTAACGCCATATAAATTTAGCATGCCCTGTAATTCAGGATTTGTGTTGTTTAAATACGCAGGATCGGTTAAATTGGTTGGGCCAACAATACTGCAAACTGTTTACATTGTTATTGGTGTTAAAAGCATAGCTCCAAAGCAACGCTAAGTGTGCGCCAGCGCTCACGCCTATAAAACCAATTTTGTCAGAAATGGTTTATTCGTCTTTTTTGTTTTTTAAATAGTTGATAATAGTCGTGATATCATCAATTTGCATGGGGGTAGGGTTTGTTGTTGGCATCTGCCAACCGGTAATTGATGTTTACAATCGCTAGATTCGGAAAATCTTGCCGGATTAAATCCTTTATGGCATTCATCTCTGCTTTATTGCCGCCAGACCAACCGCCACCATGTACCAAAATCATGGTTTTTGTTTTGTTGGTTCTATTTGCAGGTAGGTATAAATCAAACTTTTGGTTGGTATCAGTTCCATAAGAAATATTCAATTCTTGATAATATTCCGCAGAATTTACTTCATCTATATCATTGGTATCTTCGGAACAGCTAAAAAGAATACAAAAAGCAATTATAGGTAAGAATATCAGTTTAGTAGGATTCATAAGAAAATAATATTTACTTTGTAAACGAAAATGAAAGATATATATTATGGCTGAATTTTTTAGAATTTATGAAGAAAACCCTAATCCAAAAGAAATAGATAAGGTCGTGGCTATTCTAAAAAAAGGTGGTCTTATTATATATCCTACCGATACCGTTTATGGTTTGGGTTGTGATATTACCAACATGAAAGCGTTGGAACAAGTCGCTAGAATTAAACAGGTAAAACTTGAAAAGGCCAATTTTTCGTTTGTTTGCCATGACCTGAGCAATTTGAGTGATTATGTAAAACAGATTGATACTTCGGTTTTCAAAATATTGAAACGGGCGCTTCCAGGGCCTTACACCTTTATTTTGCCAGGGTCTAAATCGTTGCCAAATCCTTTTAAGAAGAAAAAAACAGTTGGTATTCGTGTGCCAGCCAACAATATTGCTCTGGAAATTGTAAAAAAATTGGGCAATCCTATTATTTCAACTTCTATCCATGATGAAGATGAAGTGCTTGAATATACTACAGATCCTGAGCTTATATTGGAAAAATGGGACAATCTCGTGGATGCCGTTATTGATGGCGGTTATGGTGATAATGAACCTTCAACAGTCATTGATTTGTCTGAAAGCGAACCTGTTATTATAAGACAGGGTAAAGGGAGCCTTGAGATTTTTTAACGCTTATGAATCCCGATTACCATTGAAATGCAATCACATGATTTTATCCCAAATTTTCATTCATTTTCTTTTTGATATTTAAAGAACAACTTAGAAACAGGAATAAACATCAATGCAGAAAACACAAATAGCATAAACGATGCCTTGAGGTTGAAAGCATGTGCAATATAGCCCAATAATGGTGGGCCAATAAGCATACCAGCAATAGCATACGTGGTAATAATGGAGATGGCCATACCTGCTGAATATTTTTTTGAACTTCCTGCAAGCATAAAGGTCATAGGGAAAATAGCGGCAACGCCTATGCCTACAATGCTGAATCCAATAAGCGCTGGCCAGAAATAAGGAAAAACAATAGCCGTTAAAATACCTGAAGCTATGAGTGTTGAACTTAATAAGTATAATTTTTGCATCCCGATGCGATCCATAAGTGCATCAGAAAAGAATCTTGAAAGCGTCATAAACAACATGAAAATAAGATAGCCTAAGGTAAAGATGTCTTCTTTAATGACTTCTTTAAAATACACGCCGCTCCAATCAAACATACCGCCTTCGCAAACTGCAGCAAAGAAAATAATGATACCTAACAGCATGATCATCTTATCAGGTTTTCCAAATATTATTTTATTGCCATGTGGGGATTTGTCGTTTTTCAAAAGAAAAGGATACGCTAAAATAGCTAAAATGAATGCAAAAATACCAACACTTATAAAATGATACATTAAGTGCACTTCCATTTTAACCATAAAAGTTGAAAAACCAACGCCCAATAAACTGCCCGCGCTCCAAACACCGTGAAACGATCCTATGATTTTTTTTGAAAAGCTTTTTTGAACTGCTAAAGATTGTGTGTTTACAGCAATATTCAAGATGCGCATATTGAATGAAAATAGAAAAACCGCAATAATCAGCATTAATAAAGAGTTTGAAACACCTATTAATATTAATGACATAGCAAACAATCCAAAAGAAAAGATCAATGGTAAACGGCTATCAAATTTTGAAACGAGCCATCCCGAAATAGGTAAACCAGCTAATGAGCTTATTGGCAATACCATGAGCAAGTTTCCTAATTCAGCATCGTTTAAATTGTAGAATGCTTTAATGGTTGGGATTCTAGATGCCCATGAAGCAAAACAAATACCTGAGAGTAAAAAATAGATGCTTAAAGCTGTGCGCTGCTTAATGTTTTCTTTCATTTTAAACGGAGCTAACAAATTGCAAATATCGATGTAATTTTAAATAGTAACACGGTTTTTTTTAAAATAAAAAAGCCCAACTGCAAAGTTGGGCTTTCTTGAATATTTTTTGAAGCTGATTAGTTTCCTCCAGCTGCAAGGTTTTTCATTTCTTTTTCAATCATATCATAAAACTGATCGATTTTAGGCAATACTACAATACGTGTACGTCTATTGGTAGCTCTGTTTTCAGCGGTATTGTTATCAACTAATGGTACATACTCGCCACGTCCAGCTGCAATAAGCTGTTTTGGGTTTACGCCAAGATCCTGTAACACCCTGATAATTGAAGTGGAACGTTTCACACTTAAATCCCAGTTGTCCAACAAAGGCTCTTTTCTGTAAGGAACGTTATCTGTGTGTCCTTCTACCATACATTCAAAATCTGGTTTGCTATTTACAACTTTAGCGACTTTAGCCAAAACATCTTTAGCTTTGGACGTTACGTTGTAGCTACCACTTTGGAACAATAATTTATCGGCGATAGAAATAAATACCACACCTTTTTCAACATTTACCTCAATGTCTGGATCGTTGATACCAACTTCACGTTTCAAGCTAGTCACTAATGCTAAAGTTACACTGTCTTTTTTGGTAAGGGCATCTTGTAAACGTGTGATCTTAAGGTCTTTTTCTTTAATGCTTTCAAGTGTTTTCTCAACGTTTGAAGCACCTTTTGCAGATAAAACCTGTAAGTTGTCATTATATTTACGCAAATCGGCAACTTGTTCTTCTAAAGCTGATGCTCTAGCTGTTGAGGACGCTTTGTCTTCTAAGCAAGAGTTTAGTTTAACTGTTGCAGAGTTAAGCAAATCTTGCGTTTCCTTTTGTTTTGCTTGTAAATCTGTAAATTGTTTTTTTGATACACATGAACTTAATAATACCATGGCTGATACACTAAGTAATAGGACTTTTCTCATAATTATTTAAGGGTTATTAATTTTTCTTCGATTAAGTACAAAAATATACAAAAAATGACCATTTTTAACATTTTAACAAAACTTTTACTAACGGACTTATAAACTTTTGTATTTATTTTTTCTAGAAATGAAATAATCAAAAACGATAGATGAGGTTTGATAATGTTTTATTTTGTGTTTTATTGTTTGTCGTTCTTTGTAAAAAGACAGAAAATGGTAATAGAAGCTAAAATGGGCTTTTATGATGGCAAATACATGAGTTGGCCTAAGCTCAAATAAAAAATTTAAGCTAGCAATACCGTCTAAAATGAGGCGAACCATGATGAGCTCAAATAAATTTCCTTTGGCATTTTTGGTTAATGCGAATAGACTGTTCCTAAAATTTAAATAGGTTTTTTGGGGATTTGTGTTTTTGAGTGTGGCACCACCTACATGATAGATTTCAGAATTACCGACGTATTTAATCGAATATCCCATGTTTTTAGCGCGCCAGCAGAGGTCTATTTCTTCCATGTGTGCAAAAAAACGTTCGTCCAGTCCTTTTAATTCATTAAAAATCTTGCTTCTTATGAATAGGCAAGCACCAGATGCCCAAAATATTTCGGTGGTATCATTATATTGTCCTAAATCTTTTTCAATGGTATTGAAAATTCTACCTCTGCAAAATGGGTATCCATATTTGTCAATAAATCCGCCACCAGCACCTGCATATTCAAAAGAATCTTTTTTATTAAAATCCAATATTTTTGGTTGAATAATTGCTGTATTGGATTCTTTTTCAAAGACATCCATAATAGGAGTGAGCCAGTTTTCGGCCACTTCCACATCGCTATTCAATAAGCAAAATATATCTGCTTCAATTCGTTTTAATGTATCGTTATAGCCTTTTGAGTAACCGCCGTTCACTTTGTTTTGAATGATTTTTACGGAAGGAAATTCAGATTTTACATAAGAAACAGAATCATCAGTAGAGGCATTATCTGCAACATATACAGTAGCTTCCTTTGAATGTGCAATAACCGGTGGCAAAAACTGCTCTAAAAGTTTTTTTCCGTTCCAGTTTAATATGACGATGGCTAATTTCAAATGTTGAGTTTAGAAGTTTAAAAGGTTTATGGGTTTAAAAGTTTAACGGTTTTGATATGTTGATCAATTATATTTATAAATTTTAAGTGACTGCGACTGAATACTGTCTACTGCCTAATATATTCTGGTATGTCCATCAAAAATTGATACCGTTCTTTTTCAAAATCCATTTGGCAATAATAATGATTTAATCCGTTTGTCACCATTAAAAAGGTGGCGTTCAACTCAAGATTATAACGTGCTATTTGGTCAAACACATCTTGATTGATGGTTATTTTGGGAGCTTTGCATTCTACAATTAAATGGATGCTCCCATCTGGATTGAAAATTACAATGTCGTAACGTTTTTTTAAAGTATTTACGGTCAATTCCTTTTCAATATTAATTAAGGATTTTGGATATTTTTTTTCTTCAATCAAATAATGTACACAATGTTGGCGCACCCATTCTTCGGGTTGTAAAACCACAAACTTTTTACGGATTTCATCGAAAATAGAAATTTTATTTTCGTTATTTTTGAATCGAAATGAAAACTGTGGAAAATTAAGCGCTTGCAATATCTTATCGTTTATTTTCCAAAGTTAAACTTCAATAATCAAAAACCAAATATCCGCTTGTAATTATTAGGATTTGGAATTTATAATTTTACAGATTTGGACGACGTAAAACAATTAGTCACAGACATTAAAAACAGAAAATTAAAACCCATTTATTTTTTGATGGGCGAAGAGCCTTATTATATAGACAAAATTTCTGATTTTATTGAAACCACCGTGCTTACCGAGGAAGAAAAAGGATTTAATCAAACCGTTTTGTACGGTCGGGACGTGGTTATTGAAGATGTTGTGGGTGCTGCAAAACGTTATCCTATGATGTCTGAATACCAAGTAATAGTGGTTAAAGAGGCGCAGGATTTATCACGTACTATTGAAAAATTGGCAGATTATGCCAACAATCCACAGCCGACAACGGTTTTAGTGGTTAATTACAAATACAAAAAGATAGATAAACGGAAAGCGCTTTACAAAGCCATAAAAAAAATGGGTGTGGTTTATGAAAGTAAAAAACTTTATGAAAACCAAGTGGTCGATTGGATTCGCCGTGTGTTATCGTCTAAAAAATATACCATTACCCCAAAAGCGGCTCAAATGTTGGTGGAGTTTTTAGGAACTGATTTAAGTAAAATCAATAACGAGCTGGAAAAACTTCAGATTATTTTGCCTAACGGAAGCCAAATCACACCCGAAATTATAGAGGAAAATATAGGGATTAGTAAAGATTTTAATAATTTTGAATTGCGCAAAGCAGTTGGTTCAAAAGATTTTTTAAAGGCACACCAAATAGTGCATTATTTTGCTGATAATCCTAAAGATAATCCTATGGTGGTAACGGTTTCTTTGTTGTTCAGTTTTTTTTCGCAATTGCTTCATTTGCATGGTTTAAATGATAAATCACCTAGAAGCGTGGCTTCCGCATTAAAAATCAACCCTTATTTTGTTGATGAATATATTACAGCAGCCAAAAATTACCCGATGCGAAAAGTGAGTGAGGTAGTGGCCATTCTACATGAATTTGATGTTAAAAGTAAAGGAGTAGGCTCCAATGCATCATCTGAAGGGCAATTGCTTAGAGAAATGCTAGTTAGGATTTTGACTTAACCTGAAAATTTAATTTATAATAAATGACTGTTGATATTCACGAAAGTTGGAAACCTTATTTAGAAGAAGAATTCAATAAACTGTATTTTCAAAACCTGGTTGCTTTTGTTAAGGAAGAATACAGTGAGCACACTTGCTTTCCTCCAGGGAATCAAATATTCAATGCGTTTAATCATTGCCATTTCAAGGATGTTAAGGTTGTGATTATTGGTCAAGATCCGTATCACGATTATAATCAAGCCAATGGTTTATGTTTTTCAGTAAATAATGGTGTTAAACACCCGCCATCCCTCATCAATATTTTTAAAGAAATTGAAACCGATTTAGGGATTGCGTATCCAGAAAGTGGTAATTTAGAAAGTTGGGCAGATCAAGGGGTATTGCTTTTAAATGCCACGTTGACCGTGCGAGCGCATCAAGCGGGAAGCCATCAAAAAAAGGGCTGGGAAATTTTCACAGACGCTGTTATAAGCATCATCAATAACCATAAAGAAAATGTTGTTTTTTTGCTATGGGGCAGTTATGCCAAGCAGAAAACAAAACTGATTAACGCTAAAAAGCACCACATATTGATTAGTGGGCATCCATCGCCACTAAGCGCCAATAGAGGCTATTGGTTTGGTAATAGGCATTTTAGTAAAACTAACTTCCTGTTGGAGCAAGCTCTTGCTGTTCCCGTTCAATGGTAATTTTATGAGTGAACACTTCTTGCCTTTTTACTGTTTTAATATGGCTCTTGTTTTTATAACTACTAAACTTTAAGAGCACTAAATTAATAATGACTAGAGAAAAAATTGAAATTGTAATAGTTAAGATCATAGGCTAATTGGGATTTATATCTTCGGCAAAATACATAAAAAAAACGTTAAAACGTTAATTTAATCGATAAAATATTCTTTTTACTGCAAATCTAATAAACAAAATACTACATTTCATAAATAAATCTGTTTTTTTTAAATTTATATTTAAAAATATAGCAATATTAAAATAAATGTTTTTTCTTATGGTTGTTCATTTTGTTTAGAAAACAGTTCTAGTTTTTATGACAATTAAAATGTTTAGATGCTATTTTCTTATTAGGTAGATGATAATAAAAAAATAAAAATTATTTTTGTTCAAAATACAGAACATGGAGCAAGTTAATTGGAAAACAGTTAAAGAATATGAAGATATTACCTATAAAAAATGTGATGGTGTTGCTCGAATTGCGTTTAATAGACCCAATGTGCGTAATGCGTTTAGGCCAAAAACCACAAGTGAATTATACGATGCCTTTTATGACGCCAATGAAGATGTAAATATTGGTGTGGTTTTATTGTCTGCTGAAGGCCCTTCTAGTAAAGACGGGGTGTATTCTTTTTGTAGCGGTGGCGACCAGAAAGCCAGAGGGCATCAAGGCTATGTGGGAGAAGATGGGTATCATCGTTTAAACATTCTTGAAGTTCAGCGCTTAATTCGTTTTATGCCAAAAGCGGTCATTGCTGTGGTGCCTGGTTGGGCTGTTGGAGGCGGACATAGTTTGCATGTGGTTTGCGATTTAACACTAGCAAGCAAAGAGCATGCTATTTTTAAGCAAACCGATGCCGACGTTACTAGTTTTGACGGCGGTTATGGTTCAGCATATTTGGCGAAAATGGTGGGACAAAAAAAAGCTAGGGAGATTTTTTTCTTAGGAAAGGATTATTCCGCACAAGAGGCTTTTGATATGGGCATGGTAAACGCCGTGATACCTCATGCGGAATTAGAATCTACTGCCTTTGAGTGGGCACAGGAAATATTGGCAAAATCGCCAACCTCTATAAAAATGCTCAAATTTGCCATGAACTTAACAGACGACGGCATGGTGGGCCAGCAAGTATTTGCAGGTGAAGCTACCCGATTGGCATATATGACAGACGAAGCCATTGAAGGGCGAAATGCATTTCTTGAAAAGCGCAAGCCTAATTTTAATAAAAAATGGATTCCATGATGAAAAACATCTCGCTTTGGATTTCCACCATGCGCTTGAGAACTTTGCCTCTATCTGTTTCCGGAATCATTTTAGCTTCATGCTTTGCTGAATATAATGGGATTTTTGATTGCAAAATATTTTTATTGGCAATCTTGACAACCTTGAGTTTTCAAATACTTTCAAATTTGGCAAATGATTATGGCGATGGTGTGAAAGGCACGGATAATGATGATAGGGTTGGCCCACAACGTGCTATACAAAGTGGCGCCATAAGCCCAGAAAAAATGTTAAACGCCATACGGATCAATATTTTGTTATCGATAGGGTTGGCGTTTGCACTTGTTTTTCACGCTTTTGGGTCGCATCATTTTTGGCTTACTATAATTTTTTTCGTTTTAGGTATTGTTTCTATTGTGGCGTCTATTCGCTACACGGTAGGCAATTATGCTTATGGTTATAGAGGTTTGGGTGACGTGTTTGTATTTGTTTTTTTTGGACTGCTGAGCGTTATTGGTTGTTATGTGCTTTATGCCAAAAAGATTGACCACGTGGTGTTTTTACCGGCATGTACCATCGGACTTTTAAGTACTGCAGTCTTGAACTTGAACAATATGCGTGATAGGATTTCAGATAAAAAATCAAATAAAATGACATTGGTCGTTAAAATGGGAGCAGAAAATGCTAAAAAGTACCATTACACATTGATAATTTTAGCCATTGTTTTAGCCACGTTGTTTAGGGTGCTTTATTACACGTCGCCTTTAAATTTCGTGTTTATGATTACTTATGTGCCATTGTTTCTGCATCTTAAAACCGTTTATCATAATAAAGACCCTAAAAATTTGGATCCTGAATTGAAAAAACTGGCATTGACAACATTTTTCTTAGCAATTCTTATGGGAATTGGGCATTTGTTTGTTAATTGGGCATTAGCGTAATTTTTTGTATTTTTCTTATTCAAAAATTTAAAAAATGAAAATCACATATTACGGTCACGCAAGTTTAGGGATAGAAGTCAATGAGGTGCATATTCTTGTGGACCCTTTTATTTCTGCAAATGAAAAAGCATCCCATATCAATATAAATAATCTTAAGGCTGATTATATTCTGTTAACCCATGCCCATCAAGATCATATTGTGGATGTGGAAAGCATTGCAAAACGTACAGGGGCTGTTGTCATTTCCAATTTTGAAATTGTAACGCATTTTGAAAATTTAGGTGTTGAAGGCCACCCAATGAACCACGGCGGTTCTTGGGATTTTGAATTTGGGACCGTAAAATACGTCAATGCCATTCACTCATCATCATTTCCAGATGGTAGTTATGGTGGGCAACCAGGTGGTTTTGTGATTGAAGGTGAACACAAAAATATTTATATTGCAGGTGATACAGCTTTGACATTTGATATGAAACTCATTCCGCTCCAAACCAAATTGGATTTGGCTATTTTACCTATTGGCGATAATTTAACCATGGGTATAGATGATGCTATTTTGGCAAGTGATTTTGTAGAATGTGATAAAATATTGGGCTATCATTATGATACCTTTGGTTACATTGAAATTGACCACGAAGAAGCCAAACGCAAATTCTTTGAAAAAGATAAAGATTTAATGTTGTTGGAAATTGGCAATTATATCGAATTGTAAATGATATCAGCATCCTATAAAAAGTACATTCTAAATTTTAAACACCCCAGCGGCACGTCACGAGGTGTTTTGAGAACCAAGGAAACTTGGTTTTTGATTTTAAATTCCGAAGCAAAAAAAGGCATTGGCGAATGTGGTGTTTTTAGAGGTTTGTCTATTGATGATACACCAGATTACGAGGATAAACTAAAATGGGTTTGTGAAAACATCAATAACGGATTAGAGTATTTATTAGAAGTTTTAATTGCATATCCAAGTATTCAATTTGGTTTGGAAATGGCTTTTAAATCCTTAAAAAGCAAAGATTCATTTGAATTATTTCCTTCAGCATTTACAAAAAATGAGGCATCCATTAACATCAACGGATTGATTTGGATGGGAAGTGAAGTTTTTATGAAACAGCAAATAGAAACTAAAATAGAAGCTGGTTTCAAATGCATAAAAATGAAGATTGGTGCCATCGATTTTCAAACGGAAATCAATCTTTTAAAATCTATTAGAAAAGCGTTTTCTTCAAAAGAGATCGAATTACGGGTAGATGCAAATGGCGCTTTTTTACCTTCCGAAGCATTGGAAAAATTAAAGATATTATCAGAATTCGATTTGCATTCTATTGAACAACCTATAAAACAAGGCCAAATAGATGCGATGACAGATTTATGTAAAAACACTCCCTTGCCTATTGCTTTAGATGAAGAATTAATAGGTGTCTTTTCTGTAACAAAAAAACAAGAATTGCTACAAACCATCAAACCACAATATATTATTCTAAAACCGAGTTTAGTAGGCGGTTTTAAAGGAAGCGATGATTGGATTGCAATAGCAGAGAAGCAACATATTGGTTGGTGGATAACGAGCGCTTTAGAAAGCAATGTAGGTTTAAATGCCATTGCACAATACACGTTTACGAAACAAAGCACTTTGCCACAAGGTTTGGGTACAGGCGGTTTGTTTACCAATAATTTTGATGCGCCTTTACAATTGAAAAATGGCGCATTGCATTATGATAATGTTACAAAATGGAATATAAATTTATAAAATATGTACATAGCACAAGCATTTAAAAACTTGCATGATTGGTGGCGTTATTTGATTGGTTTTATTATCATATTAATTGTTTGGCAATTTATAGGGATGATACCGCTGGGCATTGCCATAGGGGTAAAAGCCTTTACTACAGGAGAAATTCCAACGGAAATACCAGAAATGATAAATATCTTGGGAAGCAATCTGTTTTTGTTTTTAATGTTGGTATCATTTGCCGTAGGTTTGGTGGGCGTTATTTTTACAGCTAAAATACTTCACAAACAATCTTTAATAAATTTAACCACTACCCGAAAAAAAATAGATTGGAACCGCTTTTGGTTCATCTTTTTTGTCTGGGGCATTGTGTCAAGCGGTTTTGTTTTGGTCGATTATTATATGTCACCCGAAGATTACGAACTCAATTTTCAACTCCAACCCTTTTTGATACTTTGTGTGATTGCCATTTTTTTGGTGCCTTTACAGACCAGTTTTGAAGAGTATTTATTTAGGGGATATTTGATGCAGGGTATTGGGGTCATGGTAAAAAATAAGTGGCTGCCATTAGTGATTACCTCCGTATGTTTCGGTGCCATGCACCTTGCCAATCCAGAAGTTGATAAACTGGGCTACGTAATTATGGTATATTACATCGGTACGGGGGTTTTTTTAGGAATTTTGACGCTGATGGATGAAGGTCTAGAGCTTTCATTGGGCTTTCATGCAGCCAATAATTTATTTACAGCCTTGTTGGTTACGGCAGATTGGACTGCGTTTCAAACACATTCCATTTTAAAAGATTTATCAGAACCTTCAGAAATGGGACTTACAGAAATATTCCTGCCTGTTTTTGTGGTTTTTCCATTACTTTTGTTCATCTTGTCTAAAAAATACAAATGGACCGATTGGAACAATAAACTGTTCGGAAAAGTTCAGGAATTATCAAAAAAGGATTATAAAATTTTAGAATAATTATGACACCAAATTATAACAACGTACACGTAAAATTTAAGTTAGATGGTTTAAGCTATAATCATGAAAACCTCATGGAAGTAGCTTATAGCTATGTGAAAGAAGGCGAGGGATATCAACAGGAACTGGGTAACTTTTTGCTTAGCTGGTTGGATGATAAAGATGCTATTGAAGTGCAGACTTCGGGGTCTACCGGTAAGCCCAAAAGGATAAAAATCAAAAAAGAAGCCATGGTAAATTCTGCCATTGCAACGGGTGATTTTTTTAACTTAAAACCAGGCGATAAAGTATTGCATTGTTTGCCATCAAATTTTATTGCTGGTAAAATGATGATTGTCCGGGCCATTATTTTAGGTCTGGAATTGGATATGACACCACCATCTGTATTGCCATTGATCGATTATGAAAAAGATTATACCTTTTGCGCCTTTACACCCATGCAGCTTAAAAATTTCGCTAAATATTTACTGAATATTAAAACCGCCATTGTGGGAGGTGGTCGTGTTTCAAAAGCCATTATAGAATCTATAAAAGATAAAAAACCTGTGGTTTATGAAACGTATGGCATGACGGAAACAGTATCGCACATTGCGGTAAGAAAACTGAATAATTTCAATGATTCTGAAACCGATACCACTAGCTATTTTAAAACCTTACCAGATATTTCCATATCACAAGATGATAGAGGTTGTTTGGTAATCAATGCGCCTCATCTTTCAAGTGAAGCCGTTGTTACCAATGATATTGTTACTATCCATTCCCAAACGGAATTTGAATGGCTGGGACGTTACGATAATGTGATAAATTCTGGGGGCATTAAATTATATCCGGAGCAAATTGAAAGTAAACTTCAAAGTAAGATAAAAGAGCAATTTTTTATAGCATCCATGCAAGACGATACTTTAGGAGATAAAGCCATTTTGATTTTGGAAAGTAAAGAAAACCATTTGGACTCGGCCATTTTTGAGTGTTTGGATAAATACGAAAAACCTAAAAAAGTGTACACTATTTCTAAGTTTGTTGAAACCGCATCAGGAAAAATCCATCGTGAAAATACACTTCAGCAATTAAATATTTCATAAGAATAATAGCTTCAAATATAAAATCATGAATTTTTTAAAACGTGTTTTGTCAACCGTAACAGGTATTTTTGTGTTCTTCGGTATCTGCTTGGTGTTCTTGTTTATTTTAGGAATCATTTTTGGGGCATCTTCGGAAGAACTTGTTTCAGTAAAACCAAATTCGGTTTTAGAATTGAAATTGGATTTTCCTATTAGAGATTATGCTGGAAAAACCGAATTCAAAGATTATCCTTTTTTAAATGAAGAAGAAAAAAATGGACTGTTCAATATCATCCATGCTATAAAATATGCGGAAACCGATGCTAATATAAGAGGCATTTCCATAGAAAACAATTTTATTGATGCTGGTATTTCGCAGACAAAAGCCTTGCGAGATGCCTTGTTGGAGTTTAAAAAATCAGGTAAGTTTATTGTGGCTTACGCCGATATTTATTCCCAAAAAGATTATTATTTAAGTTCCGTGGCAGATACCATTTTTATGAACCCTGCTGGTATATTGGAATTTAAAGGCTTATCTACGGAACAATTATATTTCAAGAATTTTCAAGAAAATACGGGACTGAAAATGGAAGTGGTTCGCTTTGGAAAATACAAAAGTGCCGTAGAACCTTATTTAGCAAATGAAATGAGCGATGAAAACAGAACGCAAATTTCAGAATTATTAAATAGTATTTGGATTGAAATAAAAAATGACATTTCATTATCAAGAGGGGTTTCTACGGAAAAGCTCAACCAAATTGCAGATAGTTTATTGACAAGAAATGCTGATTTGGCATTAACAACCAAATTGGTAGATAAAATAGGTTATTATGATGAATATATGTCAGGGCTGAGATATGCATCTGGAACAAAGACAGATAAAGAACTGGAAACCATAACCATTGAAGATTATGCCTATCATACAGCGAATAAACATCAAGGTACAGGCAAAAACAAAATAGCCGTAATTTATGCCGAAGGCGAAATTATTTATGGCGAAGGCGACAAAGGCTTTGTAGGACAAGGCACGATGAGTGCATCATTAAAAGAAGCACGGGAAGATGATAATATAAAAGCCATTGTATTACGCATCAATTCTCCAGGCGGCAGTGCCTTGGCAAGCGAACTTATTTGGCGTGAAATTGAACTGACCAAAAAGGTAAAACCTGTGATTGTTTCCATGGGCGATTTAGCAGCTTCGGGCGGTTATTACATTGCGTGTAATGCCGATAAAATTATTGCAGAATCTACTACTATTACTGGCAGTATTGGTGTTTTTGGTATGTTGCCCAACGTAAAAGGTTTGGCGGATAAATGGGGCATCAATGCTGAGCAAGTGGTTACCAACCAAAATGCGGTCACTTATAGTTTATTTGAGCCATTGAGCGATACCCAACACGAATTTATAAAAGAAGGCATTGTTAATATTTACGAATTGTTTACCGATCGTGTGGCTGTGGGTAGAGATATGTCGCAGGACGATGTGAAAGCCATCGCCCAAGGTCGCGTGTGGACAGGTGTTGACGCTTTAAACAACGGCTTGGTTGATGAGCTTGGCGGATTGGATGTGGCGTTAAAACGTGCTGCCGAAGCTGCGGAAATAGAAGATTACAAAATAAAAGAACTCCCTGTTTTTGAGAAAGACCTCGATAAAATCCTGGAAAGTTTCGGATTGGTAAAATCTGAAGAAACCATTTTAAAAGAAGAATTTGGCGAAGAAAGTTATAAAGTTCTAAAAGAAATAAAAGCCATGTCGCAACGAAAAGGCATGCAATTGCTATTGCCTTATAGTTTGGAAATTAAGTAATGGCATTCGAAATGTATAACGATGATTTTAGTGTAGAAAAGCTAGAAATTGGAAAAAGAGATGAGTTCAGGGTAAGGTGGTGTACTTATAGGGTTATTTCAAAATTGCCAGAAGAAAAAGTAAAAGACTTTTGTATAAACAAATTACCTCCAATGAATCTTGAAAAAGATAAAGACAATCTTTTTGCGCATGAAATAGTTGAGTTTAAAAACACTACGAATAACAATAATCCAAAAATGGGAGATATGTATATCTATAGAATAAAAAAAGAAACTACCGATTGATTTCGGTTAAATAAATATATCATTGATTAAATAATTGGTTTATTTCACATTGAAAAACCACCGTCTTTGACGGTGGTCATGT
>TARA_R110002049_G_scaffold12676_4_pt1 | contig 15379 bp, 20 predicted proteins | sample TARA_R110002049 | Tara Oceans TARA_R110002049 (sample SAMEA4396941) | marine metagenome | biome: Polar Biome; feature: [SRF] surface water layer (ENVO:00010504); material: water (ENVO:00002006), including particulate matter (ENVO:01000060) such as... | depth 5 m | reverse complement strand
CTGTCAAAAGACTATGTGGCTATATTACAAAACGACATAATACAGATGACAGCGTCAGGAGATCCTGAAGCGGCGGCTCGTGCAAAAGCCTTACAAGATATAATTATAGGCAATCAGGGTAAGTATGTTACGCGGTCTTATAAAGCTTTTGACGATCCTTACTGGAGTAGAAATGTACCCCCAGACGTGGTCAATAACGCTACTAGATATATAATGGCTGAGAATGGCGGAGATGTTGACGCTACAGAGACTCTAATGGCCGTACTTTTAAAGGGAGAGAAGTCTGCTTACGGCGGAATGGAGAGCCTAATAAAAGAAGGCACGTTGGGCGCAAGAGATTTGAGTATATTAGTAAAGCGTAAAGAAATAGCCCCTGAGATTAGAGCATTGCTCGGCGAATATACAGACCCTAAGATAAACTATACTCGAACAATGTTAAAGATGTCCCGATTAATATGGAATACTAACTTCTTAAAAGACGTACAAAGAATAGGTATGAGAGAAGGTTGGTTGACTGCTGAACAAACCAGAGACAACACAGATGCAATGGCCGGAACAGGATCTGAAGTCTTAGCTCCGTTGAATGGATTGTTTACTACACCTGAAGTAAAGCAAGCATTCAGAGACGCGCTAGGAAAGTCGTCTGCTCCAAACTGGATGAACCATTTGATAGGACTAAACGGCGTAGTTAAAGCTGGTAAAGTTTTATATTCTCCAGCCACTCAGATAAGAAACTTTGTGTCAGCGCCATTCTTTGTTATTCAAAGTGGATCAATGAACATAAATGAGATACAGAAAGCCGCTAACACTGCGTGGCAATTTGCAGTATCGAAAGATGGCAACACCGCAGAATATTTCAGAGAACTAACTAGGCTTGGAGTTACTTATAACACACCAAACGTGGGTATGTTACAAGACGCTCTAGCAGATGGTGAGCAAGTATTTGCGGCACTAAATCAAGTAGGTGTTAATAAATTTGGCGAGACAGCGGATCAAGTAGTGACTGCTGGTAAGAAAGTAAATAATATAATTCAAAACTTCTACCGAATCGGCGATGATTTCTGGAAGATTGTAGCTTACGAAAGCCAGTTAGCTCAATACAGAAAAGCCAAACCCAATATGCCACTTGAAGAAGTGAAGAAGATAGTGGCCAAGCGTGTTCGCGACAGCATACCAACTTACTCTTTAATTGGCTCCGGCATGAGAAAACTAGGTAGGTTTCCCGTCGTAGGCACGTTCGTTGCCTTCTCTTCAGAAGTCATACGAACCAGTGTTGGTAATGTAAAAATAATGGCTAGTGATTTCGCAGACCCCGATCTCAGACCTCTTGCTAGAAAACGTGCTATCGGTATGGCAATAGCACACTCTTGGACTTATGCGGCAGGGGCTTTGGGAATGTCGCTACTTGGCATAACAGATGACGAAGAAGAAAGTGTTCGCAAACTAGGATCTCCTTGGTCAGAAAATGCAAACTTATTATTCTGGGGACGTGACGAAAAAGGTAATATGGAAACGGTAGATCTATCATTTGTCGATCCATATAACTTATTTCATAAACCAATCAACGCCCTACTACGAAACCAGCCGATTGGCGATAGTCTCGTAGGCGCGGCTAAAGAAGTAATACTTCCGTTCTTTGGGTTCGAAATAGCAACAGGTGCTTTATACGAAGTAATAACTAATCGTAAGATGCGTACTGACCGACCAATATACAACGAAGATGCTCCGGGGCTAGATCAATCAGAAGAAATAGGATTGCATCTCATCAGATCTTTGGGGCCGGGAGTATTTAGAAATATCGAAGGAGTTAATAAAGCCATAAAAGGACAGCGAAGTCCTTCAGGTAAAGAGTATAAGTTGAAAGATGAACTACTAGCGGCTATGGGATTAAAGTTTAGTACGTTTGATCCGAAACTTTCATTATACTTTAGGAGTGCAGACTTTAAAGATACAATAGGCAATGCTAACAGCATACTCTACAAAGTGGCGAGTAATGTAAATCAAGTAGAAGAAGGGGATCTAGAACAAGCTTTTGACTCTGCAAACAAAGCCAGAATAAGAGGCTATAACGATATGTTAAAAATGGTAAATGCGGCAAGGTTGTCTGGAGTAACCGACAGTGAGTTGCGTAAAATACTGAGCGCGTCCAGAGTATCGAAATCGTATATAAATAGATTGGTAAGAGGTAAAGAAGCACCTAAGTGGCGTATTGGTAGAACATTCCTCAAAGGTGCTACTAAACGTGCGAGGATATTACTAGATAGAGAAACTGCTCGTGATCTTAGACAACGTAGAAACGTGGTTAGAGGAATCGCCAGAGATCAACAATAGACCTGATCCACAACATCCACCATCTCATTAGGTAAATAAGACAAGGCTTTTTCTCGGATATCGTCAGGTATCCAGAATATTGGTTCAGCAATACTGCCTGTAATAGCCGCAACAGTGTCACTATCTCCTCCTATAGAAATGGCGTTTCGTATAGCATCCTCAAAACTGGTTGCTTCTAAAGCACAAATGATTGCTTGTGGAACTGTGCCTTGGCACGTCTCATCAAAGTCATACCATTCTCGTATTTCATCTACAGTCTCCGTAAGATCATAGCCGTATTTATCTGTAACTTGTCTTCTAATTAAGGCTGGAGGGCTTCCTTTTTTAGCTATATGTATAGCGAAAGCCACAGCTTGTGCGCCTTTAATTCCTTCGGGATGATTATGGGTTACTTCAGCAGATTTCTTAGCATCCTCTTCGGGATTATTTCCAATCCAAACAACAGGACTAACTCTCATAGCAGACCCGTTGCCGTAGCTACCGTAAGGTTCGTATTTGCCTTCATACTCTCTTCCGCTCAACCACTGGTGAAACATACCGCCGTAAGAACAATGGGGATATTTCTTACTCCAGTGAACAAGAAACTCTGTTAATCCCGGTCCACCTTTAGGACGGTTTAGCATCCACTGGGCCACAGCCATTGTGTGAACTGTGTCATCAGTGAAGCTACAGTTTTCTCCGAAAAGCTCAAAGTCCTTAGACTTGTGATTGTTGAACTCATATATAGATCCAACAATGTCTCCTATCACCGCGCCTAACATGACGCCCACCATTTAGGTTGTGAGCGCTTTGTCCATTTAGCCATGTAAGCTTTATCACCAAGGTAGTAGTTACGATACGCATTTACGGGGCTATCATCTTTATAATTGTCGGGCATACATTGTGGTATAGAAGTTAAGTCGCCATCAGCTAATTCGTGAGGATACTTTTTTAGATTATCGACTATACCTTTTCTTTTAGTAGCGTGTACCTTACCGTACCTGTGTGTATACTCTGCTTGAGTGTGATCCAATAAATTCCAAAGCCACTTGTAATTAGATTTGTTAGCTCGTGTCCACACCGCAGACGGATGGTTTTTGTGCGTAGGCTTGTAACAATCTATAGATGGCTCTCCATCTAATTCGTGATGGGCAGTGGATAGTAACTGAGAGTATTCTAGTATCATCTTGACTACATGTTTATCACAATGAGACTTAGCGCATACTTCAGGATCTTTATGTAAATAAAATATATTCATGTGTGATCTCTCCGTTAGTTAATTAGATAGAGAGAGCAGTGTACACGCTTTGTACATATATGTCAAATTGATATAAGTAAACAGGTACTGCTTTACCTATTTAAAAATGGTCAAACTTGCCAGCCTTAATCCAAGCTTCATAAGAATGGGTCATCCATTCATCAAAGTATCTACTTATTTTTCTAAAAATTATGTTTAACATCATTAACTCCTATTGTTCATTCATACTTTTACAGTATGTGAACTAAAAGGACTAATGCCTTAAACGCAGATCACCTATTCAGTTTCTATCTTTATACTTTTCAAGATGATATTTTAACGCGCCCAATGTAGTTTCTGCCATATCTTGATCAAACTCAAAATCTACAAACATACCGCTTGGCCCTACTAACCTTCCGAAACATACTACTCCAGCACGATCTGATTTCTGAATAATTATACGAGATTTAGATGGAGTTTTGTTAGTCATCTGTCTTTACTCTACTTTTCATTTTCTCAATAAAAGGTTTTGTAAACCCATCATATTCTACATTTGAAGGTATAGCCTTCTTTGTTTTCTTATTAACAGGGCCTATCTTATCTCTGCACATGGCGTTGTATATTTCTACAAGAGCTAGCGCACGATCACTTATTTTTCCGTTTTCTGGTAAAAAAAGTTGCAAAGCATTATCTTCAGTCAGAACAATCGCGGTATCATTACAATCTAAAACCGTTGTCTCTCCTTTGAGAATAGTGTACGCATCCTTAAAATCTCCGAACAGTGCGTTTACTTCTTTCATTATTCCGTATCCTTATTATCTATTGGTTCAGCATTATTTACTAGAATATCTTCTTTCGTTTCTTCTCGAATACCATCTAAAAATCTTAAATGATCAATCGAACAGTCCCAACTTATTCTACTGGCCACTATCCTCTCCCGTCCATACGTGTTCGCCGTAGGTTAATGACATAAGATTATCAACATTGGCTTTGGCTTCATTCCTTTTATCAGCATCAAAACCTAACGTATCATCAGCCATCTTTTCATAAAACTCAGCACCTTCTGATACAGAAGCTACTTGTTTTATTTCTTTTAAACCTTCCTCTAAAGAATTAATACGTTCAACTATTTTAGAGTGCAAACTATTAGCCGCCGCATGTAACTCGTCATTACATTTACTAAGTGTCTTTATTTCTTCTTGTATATTCATTTAGCTTTATCCTTTTTTATTTGATCAAATATTGGCCGCACAGGAGTTGTATTTCGCGGCCTATCATCTTCCATTATGTTAAGTTTTTGACTATCTAATAAGACAGCACAACACGCCATGACATGAGATAAATGAGACATCTTATCTTCATCGTCATTCTCCTCTCCGGAATACCACGCCAGCATGTGACGTTGAATAGCGTCATAATATATAGACGCAGTCACCCCTTCATCACACCAATTAAACCTTCCGTATTTATCAGCACCCACCTCGTGTACTCTGCCTAACTCCACCAAAACATATGGCGGTATACAACTTAGAGATGCTTTTTTTCTTCCGGCTTTTTCTTTCGGATTATTATTTTTCTTAACGATAACTAGTCTCCTTCTTTTTCCCTTGGATAATATACTTCCACTAAGCTTTCACAGTTGGGACAACTTAGATTAGTAACCATACTAAAATCCTCATCATCTTCTTCTTCTATATCGTGATCGCCACCCCATATTAATGTAGTTTTACAGTGCCAACATTCCATTTTCAAAACCTTTCTTGTTGACTTGTATTAAACTTAGGACTATTAAAAGTCAACAACATTGTAACGAGGTTGATATGAATAGCAAGGAACAAATAAGAGATGAGCTTTATTCTGTAATAAAAGAATTTAACCTATCCCGTACTGAGGTTGGGTTAGCCATATCTGGCAGTAAGTCTTTCATGGATTTAATGGACGATGATACGAAGTCCATCACTACTAAAACCGTTGACAAGGCGATGAGGTATGTATTAGAGTTAAGAGGTCAAATGGCTTTTAAGTTTGATGACTGAAGGTACGCTACAAAGATACTTTAAACGTCAAGCTAAGTTAGCTGGAATATTGTGGCGTAAGATTAAGTTTGAAGGCCAAAGAGGATGCCCCGACGTACTTATAGCCAAGGGGGGAAAAGTAGTTCTAGTCGAACTAAAGAACCCCAACGGTAAGGGCAAACTTTCTGAGATACAAAAGAGACAGATTAAGAAGTTAACTGATGCGGGAATTGAGGCCCACGTCATAGATACGCAGAAAGATATAGATGACATTATTAAAAACTTCCCTAAAGAATGAGCAACTCACGGCGATAGATCGTGTCAGTTCAAAGATAGCAACTATATTAATTGCGCCTACAGGTGCTGGTAAGACAGTCACATGCTTGACCGCAATCAAACAGGTGATACAGAACCGCAAGATAAATAGAGTTATCGTAGCTTGCCCTCCCAAAGTAATTAGCGTATGGCCCAGCGAAGTAGAAAAGTGGGGTCATCTAAAGGGTATTAAAGTTAGTACCTTGCTAGGCGACGCACAAACACGCAACATGAAAATAGCTATCCCATCGGACGTACTGGTGGTCAGTCTAAACAATTTAGAATGGTTGCTTAATCAAGATCATGGTTGCGATGGAATAATAGTAGATGAACTGTCTAAAGCGGCTGGTAAACAAACCAAGGGTTTAAAGACTAAGGTTAGAGGTGATTGTTTTAAATGGCGCGTCGGCATGACGGCTACACCTGTTAGCCAAGACTTCGAAAAGATTTTTGATATGTGCCGAATAATAGATAAGGGTAAAAGATTAGGCACCAGCAAGCATAACTATTTAAATAAATATTTTTATTCTGATTACATGGGTTGGAACTGGACATTAAAAGAAAACGCTGACAAGAAAATAATGTCAAAGATATCCACGCTCGTGCATATAATAGACGACACTAAAAAACAAAGTCTGCCGCCAATCAAGCGAGAAGAGATACGTTTCGACATGTCAGACGATTGCCGCGCTATCTACAATCAAATGAAAAAAGATATGATCTCAGAAGAGTACGATGCCGACGCCGCGAACGAAGCGGTGAAGTCTGGAAAGCTTAGGCAGATCGCTAGTGGTTTTTTATATACAGACGAGATCAAAGAAAAGAAAGCCAACTACTTCGACGATGCGCGAATAGATGCTACGTTGGATTGGTGGTATGATGTTGTTGATAAACGTCCGTGTGTTATCTTTTATGAATTTGTCGCCCAAGGTGAAAAGCTGAATAGAGTATTTCATAAATATTTGTCAGCCAATATTGAAGCCTTTAAGAAAGGCAAAGGGACAATATTAATCGCTCAGATTAATTCTCTATCACACGGCGTCGATGGCCTACAAAATGTAGCGCACGATGCTTTATTCTATCATCCAATGTGGTCACGAGATGCGATGGAGCAAGCCGAAGGTAGGCTCTGGAGAACGGGCGCGACTAAGCCAGTTAATATATACACGCTCGTATGCAACAATACTTTAGATGACCTCGTCGTAGATCGCGTTGAAGACCGTGGCCAGTGGATGAGAATATTTAAAAAACACTTGGGGGCAAAGTAATGCCCCGAAGAACTACATGCTCAGTATGCACGATTAAATTGGTGCAAAAATATAGCACCCCAGAAGCACACACGATGCCCTGTAACATAGAAGGATGCCCCTACGACGATCCGAAAATAAATTGGGGTGAAATAGAAACGGTTGTAAAAAAAAGGGATTATAAAACATGAACACAAAAATAGCACATAGTAAGTTAGGCGCATCAAACACCGCTCGTTGGATGAATTGTCCGGGAAGTGTTGACGCAACAAAAGATTATCCCAACACAAATAATATATATGCCGCAGAAGGAACCGCCGCGCACAGTATTGGAGATGCGTGTTTAAAGTCTCACGATAATGCTGAAATACATATAGGACGATCTATCGCCGTAGATGAATGGGAGTTTATTGTAGATCGTGAAATGATATCTGGAGTGCAAATGTATTTAGATGTTGTGCGCGAAGACATGAGAAATATGAGCGCGAAACAAATATATGCTGAACAGCGTGTAGACCTCAGTAAAGTTCACAAAGGAATGTTTGGCACCAGTGATGCTATTCTAATTAATGGTGATTATTTAAAAGTATATGACTTTAAGTATGGAAGAAATGTTGTAGATGTTCGAGAGAATACACAGGCATTGTTCTACGCAGTAGGTGCGCTGTTACTTATGGATAAGAAAAAAGAAGTTAAAGAGATTGAGATGGTAATAGTTCAGCCACGGGTTAGTGATCCAATTAAACGCTGGACAGTTACAAGGCAGTATTTAAAAGACTGGATCATAACTTTACGTAATGCCGCACAAGCCACACTTGACGAGAACGCTCCACGAATTCCGGGAGAAAAACAATGTCAATTTTGTGAATACAAACCTGAATGTCCGGAGTTAGAAAAGTTTGCAATGGAAAAAGCAATGGTTGATTTTGATGATGATGGCCAAATTAATTTTACAGAAACAGACGAACTTACAAAAAGCCAAACAAATGAAATACTTCGTTGGTCAAAATTTATTCAGAATTATTTAAAGGCAGTAGAAAGTAATGCTTTACGTATGCTCCAAAGAGGAGAGAAAGTAGAAGGTTTTAAGCTTGTAGAAAAGAGAGCTACTCGTCATTGGAATAAAGAAGTTGATATTGAAAGTAGTCTAAAAAATATGGGGTTAGAAACTGATGAAATATTTAGCGAACCAGATTTATTGTCGCCAGCCCAAATTGATAAATTATTAACCAAAGATCAGCGAGAAGATTTAAACGCTAATCTTGTAGTTAAGAAAAGTTCCGGCATCAAGATGGTGCCAGAATCGGACCCAGCGCCCGAAGTTAGCGCTGGAGTTGAAAGCGATTTCGCTGACGACTAATTTTAACCAAGTCAAGATAGGAGGGCAAGATGCCCATCAAAACACCACTCGCTCGTTTGAGCTACGCTAAACTACACACGCCAGAGCAGAACGCTAATGGTAAAGATAAATACTCAGCTATGCTGATATTTGAACCCGGAACTGACCTCTCTGAATTAGAGAATGGTGCTATGGAAGCGGCTATTGATCTGTACGGTTCTAAAGAAAAACTACCTAATGGGGTTAAAAAGAAAAGTCTTGCCAAAGGAAGTGGATGGCCATTTCGAGACGGCGAGGACCAAGATGGTAAAGATGGTCACCAAGAGGGCGGTCTCTATATCAATGTATCAACCTACGGGTCAGCACCTAAAGTCGTTAGAAAAGAAAACGGCATTATGGTTAAGGTTGAAGAAGACGAGATTAAGTCTGGTGACTACGTAAAAGCCATGTTAACTCCAAAAGGATTTAAGGTTGACGGTAATTCTGGCGTCACTTTTTATCTGGGCAACGTACTGTTCGTCAAAACCGGAGAAGCGTTGGGCGGTGGAGGAACCGATCCAAACAACGACTTCGATGAAGAAGACGATAGTGAAGCAGAAGATATGTCTAGCACTGAAGATGACGACGACGACATCTTATAGTTGTAATAAATTAGAGGGGGCGAAAGCTCCCTCTTTTTGGAGGATAATATAATGGCACCACATTATAAAAATAGATTAAAAATATCAGACGCGATTAAAAAATCAAAAGAAATTTACATTGGATTTCATACTCGAAAGGGTTACATCCAATTCAAATCGAGCGCCGCACAATTAAAAAATGCTTGCTCAAAAATAGCAACAAATATCAGAGTGCTTGATAAAAGCAAAGCCAATCAAAACCCACCAGCGGATTGGGAGTTGAATGATAATGGGATTTTAATAGTTGATTTCTTAGACAGGTATTTGTATCGGAATTTACGTAATGACTAGAGTACTTAGAGGTGACTTCGAAACAAGAAGCGCAGTTGATCTACCAAAGCGTGGCGTTCACATATACGCAAACGACGCTAGCACAGATGTATGGTGCTTTGCATATGCGTTCGACGATGATCCCATAAAAATATGGACTCAAGGAGATTCGTTACCTGCTGATTTAAAAAATCATATCGAGCAGGGAGGTTTGTTTAAAGCTTGGAATGCTAGCTTCGAGCTAGCTATCTGGAATAGTATCATGGTTCCAAGATATGGTTGGCCAGTATTGAGGATAGATCAATGCAGATGCTCTATGGCGGCGGCAGGTGCGATGAGTTTACCATTGAGTTTAGATAAGGCCGCTAAAGCTCTGAGCCTTGACATTGAAAAAGATGCTGAGGGCTACAGACTTATGCTCAGAATGTCTAAGCCCAGAAGGATAAATGATATTGGTGAATATGTCTGGTGGAGTGAACCCGCGAGATTAAAAAAATTATATAACTACTGCAAACAAGACGTTGAAGTTGAGAGAAACATTGATAAGAAAACTAGAGCGCTTATAGACAGCGAACAAAAACTCTGGGAGCTAGATCAATATATAAACAATCGGGGAGTACCTGTTGACATTAATAGCGTTACAGAAACTATCGAGTGGTGCGACAACGAGCGAGACAGGCTCAATAAAAAAATGGGTTCCGTTACCAAGCATCGTGTTAGAGATTGCTCTGATGTAGCTGGGCTACAAATTTTTGCAGACGTTACATCAGTGGCTAAAAGTGAGTTAGATAAACATATAGATACCGCGAAAGGTAGTGTGTTAGAAGCATTAAAACTAAGACGCGACTTTGCAAAAACATCTACAAAAAAACTTGAAGCATTCAAGCGTGGCACAATGCCCGACGGTAGAATGCGTGGAATATTTCAATTTTACGGCGCTCCGTCTACAGGTAGATGGGCTGGCCGTCGAGTACAACCACAGAACTTCCCCCGTCCGACATGCAGTCAAGAAGAGATAGAGCGCCGCATCGATGAAAAAGATATGGGTAGTCTACAAGGTGTGTCTGATTGTCTGCGCGGTATGATCGCGGCACCAGAAGGTAAAGAACTCGTGTGCGCTGACTTTGCTTCTATTGAAGCCAGAGTATTAGCTTGGATGGCTAACCAGCAAGATGTACTGGAAGTATTCAAGAGCGGCGGCGATATGTATAAACACGCCGCAACCGGAATATATAATGTTGATTATGATAAAGTAACAAAAGATCAACGTCAGATAGGTAAGGTTGCGGTGTTGGCGTTAGGCTATGGTGGGGCCAAAGGTGCATTTACTTCTATGGCAAAAGGCTACGGCGTCGAGATGAGCGCCAAACAAGTTGAAGGTATTGTTAAGAACTACAGAGACGCCAACAATAAAATAGTTCAGTGGTGGTTTGACCTAGAGCGAGGTGCGACTAAAGCGATAAAGCATCAAGGTAAAAAGATCAGTGTGGGCCAAACAATGTTTAGGCATAGTCGGGGCCACCTGTGGCTGAAGCTACCATCCAGCAGACTAATGTGCTTTCCAAGATCGCGTATAGAAAGCATCAATAAACCGTGGGGGGCCAGCGAAGGTATCACTTATGTAGGTGAGAACTCCTACACCAGAAAACTAGAAAAGTTAAACACTTACGGGGGAAAGCTTGCGGAGAATATTGTGCAAGCAATAGCGCGTGATCTATTAGCTGAAGCGATGCTCAGAATTGAGGCCGCTGGCTATGAAATATGTGGTCACATACATGACGAGATCGTGGCGATAATGCCAGAAGGTGGATCGCTAAAGGAGTTTGAAATATTAATGGCTACCAATCCCGACTGGGCAAAGGGTCTACCCCTTGGCGCTGAAGGTTGGGTGGGCCGGAGGTACAGAAAATGATTAAACCAATAGAAACTGAGTTCGACGGCCATCGTTTTAGATCACGGCTCGAAGCGAGGTGGGCGGTATTCTTTAAAGAAATGGATTGGGATTATAGTTATGAGTTAGAGGGGTATAGGTTTGAGTATAAAGGTGAGATACTTAGCTATTTACCTGATTTTTATGTGGAAGAGATCAATGCTTTTATAGAAGTAAAGGGTCCTTTGATTAATGAAATAGACACAATGAAAGTATTGGGTCTAAGTAAAGATGCTGGTAAACGAGTTTATGTTTTTGGAAACATTCCAAACATAGATAAACGCTACGATAATTTTTTAGAAGTAGACATGGCGTATCACGATGTATTGGTTAGTCACGTTTTTAGATATGACGGGATTGATGATGCGTTAGATAAAGCAAGAAAAGCACAATTCGAACATGGGGTAAAAGGGTAATGATAATGAACAAAAAACATAAGTATGCAAAAGCACTAGCCAAGCAAGGCTTCGATATATTCAGAGTTAAATCAAACGATAAAGTTCCGTTTAGCACGGGATGGCAAAAAGAAGCCAAGGCAGACGCTACGCCGTGGTCTAACGGTAGTGATTTTAACATCGGCGTTTACTGCGGCGACAAGTTAATCATTGTTGATATAGATATTAAAAATGGTATCGACGGTGAGAAGGCGTGGAAGCTGTTAGGTATAAAAGAAAGTATGTTTCAGATCAGGACCACGTCAGGTGGCCGACATATTTATTACTTAGTGCCAAAAGGTGTATCAGTCAGCAACTCAGCCAGCAAGATCGCGGACGGCGTAGACATCAGAGCAGTGGGTGGTTACGTGGTAGGCGCTGGCTCGGAAATAGACGGTTCTAAATATACGCCAATCAATATTGGTGCAACTATGATGGAAGCGCCTACGAGTCTAATAAAATTATGCAAAAAGACAAAAGCCCGCGTTGATGATTTTAATATCCCCGCAGGAGATTTAGATACAAAAGAAAACCTTGAGTCGGCTAAAATATTTTTATCAAGAGCGCAAGTTAGCATCGAAGGTGCTGGCGGAGACGCGACTGCGTTTGGTGTAGCGGCTAAAGTAAGAGAGATGGGGATATCCGAAGACGAATGCTTGGATCTGATGATGGCGGAGTGGAACTCAAAATGTATTCCACCGTGGTCGGGAGAGGAATTAACCGTCAAGGTTAGCAACGCATACAAATATGCGTCGAGCAAGATAGGGAGTGACACACCCGAAGTACAGTTCGCAGACGAGCCAGATAGTGGTCCGGTGATTAAGAGAGAACTTACTACACTTGAGAGATACAACAGGGATCACGCGCTCGTGACCATTGGAACAGGCTTCGTCATAACCGATGAGTACCTAGACGACAAAGGCAGACAACGTGTATCACTTCATGGTAAAGAAGCGTTCCATCTAATGAAGGTCGCGGACAGCTACATAAACCTTGAGGGCCGTAGAATATACTTTTCAAAAGAATGGTTGATGTCACCGCACCGCAGAACTTATCGCGGATTTACTTTTGATCCAAGAGTGATAGGACCTGTTGATGGTAAGTTTAATCAGTGGAATGGTTTTACACTTGATCCTTTGGTCGGGTTGAGTGTAGATGAAACTAAAAAAGGTTGTAATTTATTTTTAAAACATGTGAGAGACATTGTTTGTGGGGGAGATAAAACACAATACAAATGGATGATTAATCACTTCGCGCATTTGATACAATACCCTTGGAAAAAGCCAGAGACTTCAATCGTTATTGTTGGGGATAAGGGAACAGGTAAGTCCCTTGTGTTTGATGTGATTGGTGGATTGGTACGAGATAACTACATAGTGACGGCAGAGAAAAGAATGTTGCTGGGTAACTTCAACTCGCATATGGAAACAGCGCTCGTGTTTCAGTTCGAAGAAGCATTCTGGGCTGGGGATAAAACAGCGGAGGGAAAGCTAAAGCTCATTGTCACGGGTAAGTACCATATGATTGAGCGTAAAGGTTATGAGCCTTATATGGTTGGAAACTTTGCGCGTATATACATCACGTCTAACAACGCATGGGCGGTGCCAGCATCTGTCGATGAGAGACGTTGGGCGGTGTTCGCTTGTCTCAACGCTATGTCGGGTAACAAGAAATACTTTAAAGATATATTTGATCAGTTAACAGATAACAACGGCCACGGGTATAAATGTTTGATGACACTGCTGGCTCATATGGATGTGGACCAGACGTTGGTACACACGCCCCCCAAAACAGAAGCTTTAGCCGATCAAAAAATGGAAACTTTAGATGACATATCTGCGTGGTTGCATGACTGTTTACGTGAGGGAGATTTAAAGACTGCTGGAACAGGGTTTGAGGATGAAGCTGAATGGCTCGATAAAATTGCAACATCTGAGGTTTATGACGCCTATGTTTTGTATTCTAAGGGGAGGGGTTTTCACTATCCGCGAACGCAGAGATCGTTTGGAAGGCAACTAAAAAAGATGCTAGGTGATTGTGTTTTGAGGGAGAGGGAGATGAGTAATGGTTCAAGATTGCCTGTTTATAAGTTCTCAGATTTGGATGATTGTCGTGAAAAATACGTCGAATGGTTCGGTCACGACATAGATTGGGAAATGTAATAGGGCAAATGGGGCAATGGCCTGTCCATAAGTGTCTGATTTTAAATGATTTGCCCTATTACCCTATTGCCCTATTGAAAATCTGAGTTACTATATTTTTATACATACCATATGTTATAGGGGTCTATTATATACTAACTTTAAATTAAATAAGGTAAATAGGGTAAATAGGGCTAGCCCTTAGTCACCTTCGGATACGACTTGCCCTATTAGAAAAAGTTAATAGGGCATAATAAGATATGATAGGGCAATAAAAAAAAGGGGGAACCATTGCTGGTCCCCCCATTTTATTATCCATATTCTACTTCGTGATCGCAAGATCTACATTTCCATTTAAAGAATGGCGTTACTTTTATAACATCTAAAAGCAACTCGCGTTTTAAACAAACGGGACAGCTTGGAAGTTTAAAGTCTAACTGCCAATGCTTTGACTTATGGGGGAGCTTCATCCAAATCTCCCTTTGTAGTGTTTAACTATGAAGTCAACAATAATCTCACTGCTTGGCCACTTCGTTACATCTAGACCAAACTTATAGACTACTTGATTAGTCATTATCTGAAACGCCACATCTTTTAGACCCTTGGTACGTCCAAGGCCCTTCTCAATATCATCTCTCAGATACTCTATATCGCATGATGGTTCATCGATCATAGGTTTACTATTTACCATGATTTTGATCCTCATAGTCAAAAGATTTGCATATTTGAAAAACAGCTTGAGAAGCAATCGTCCTGTATGCGTCGAATGCTTCAGTTTCTAGCTTTTGATATACGTTATCCGGTATGACCATAGTCACACGTTTACCGCTCTTGGCTTTTGGGCCACGTTTAATTTCAGTTTTCATTAGGCTCTCCTTTCACGAGAGTTTAAATATTGGTCAAGCTATGTTCGTAAGTTAAGACGTTTACCCCTCTTAACTTTTAGGGGAACGGCTGTTTCATATGAAAGCGACTTAGAGGGATCAATAAAATTTGAAAAACCATACAGCACTTGAAGGTATCGCCATTGATTTTTAATCAATACTTTATCTGTTGCTTCGTCATAAAAATCACTCATAACGAAAACTCTGTTATCGTATACACAAGCACAGCGCATATCGATGCGATTAAGATCATAAAATACATTAGCTTTGCTCTCCTTCTAAAATTAATACTTTTTTATCGCCCATGACCCATCGTGTGTAGTCACGGTGTAGCATCCAGACAAGCGGCTGTTCGTTTGGTTATATGAAAACTGCTCCAACCTTTCAATCACATCGTCATAAGTAAAATCACGATTAATAGCATTATTCCCAAAGGCGATTTCAAAAACTTGTTCGATAAAATCTTCATCTATTATTTGTCTCAACTCAGCTTCAGTATATTCGGCTTCTGGATTTTCAATTTTTATCTTTTTAATAGTCATATTTTCTCTCCTAATTTATTTTCTTCGAATGGATT
>TARA_R110002049_G_scaffold2179_1_pt1 | contig 15392 bp, 16 predicted proteins | sample TARA_R110002049 | Tara Oceans TARA_R110002049 (sample SAMEA4396941) | marine metagenome | biome: Polar Biome; feature: [SRF] surface water layer (ENVO:00010504); material: water (ENVO:00002006), including particulate matter (ENVO:01000060) such as... | depth 5 m | reverse complement strand
ATCTCGGTGTTTTCAGACCTGTCAGGTTTTTAAAACCTGACAGGTCTCTATTTTATTGGGGTTTTTATCTATATTGATGATTAATCTATTTTTTATCATGTACTGATTATTATGGTAAATAATTAATTATGCCCTGCGCTCTGTTGCGTTAATCTTTCAGGTCTAGCCCACTAATGATATCATACAAATGAACAGCAAAATCGAACTGTCCATCCGTATGATATAAAATTATCAATGTTCAAGCTTAAACTTCTACTGGCATAGACACCGTTATCGGTTCCAATACCGTGTGTTTGTCTTTTAATGCTTTGAGTGATGGATCATTTAGGATAGCTCCAAACTTATCCATATCGGTAACTTCAATGACCAACACCACCGAATTCGGATCGTCAGTATCCTGAAATGTTTTAAGGCCCGATATGGCCGATGCAAATACATCAAGCCTATCTTGATGCCCTTTTAGCCAAGTGTCAATATTGCCTACTTTGTGTCTGGTTACGATTGTTTGTTTCATGATTTTATTTTTTTTTAATGCCTAATTTAATTGGTTTTCGGCTTCTCCGGTTTTTTATTTGTTTTATTTCTATAAAAATTGATTATTAGCACTACCAAAGTAGACTAAAACCAAGCCATTTTTTTTACATGGTATTGTACATCATTATTCTTGTTTCATTTTCAGTATCATTTCTTTTCCATACTCATTTTTCGGATTCAAAGCTATTGATTTTTCATACATTTCAATTGACTCTTCTTTTCTATTTGCGTTCATTAACCCTTCACCATAACTATCATATACATTCCAATTATCTGGAAAAAGTATTGTATTTAACTTAAAAACTTCCAACGCCTTTTCTAATTCTTCGTTGTCCATTAGTTCGTATCCCAAATTATTCAAATCACTTACTGAAGTATTCTTTTTCCTTGGTTCGGGGACATCTCGGAAAATTCGCCATGTACCACCATCATTTTTCCATACTAACAAAACATTAAATCCACTAGTTACTTCCCCATCAATTTTATAAAACTCTACGTAAGCGTCCTCTACAATAATATTATCATCGCCCCACAAGTTTCTGATACTTAATCGTAACGATTTATTCTGTCTAATCAAACTTCCGGCCGACCGAATAACTGCATCTCTCCCGATAAGGTTTGGAGGTATTTTAGTGTCAACGGTGTACAGGTTCCCAGCAGCAATGGAATCTCCAGCTATCAAGGCGTTATCAAATTCCTTACTTCGTTTTTCAATGATTACTGTGGCTTTAGCCACATCAAATTGAGCTTTACTCTCATTTTTAATTGAATCAACTTCTGATTTTTGAGCGTAGATTTTACAAGAAAAATTAGAAATTATTAATACGGTAAAAATTATTTTTATTAGTTTCATATGTTTTTGTTTAGATGAGTTTAAATTGATTACTTGTTCCCAACTCACTAAATGGCTACCTCGCATTTAGCCCAAAATCCTGCTCAACCGATTTGTACCAATCTTCGTCGTTGGTAGCATTCCAGTCCACCCATGCTTCATCGGTCATTGAAGCTCTCCAAGCTATAAATGGTTCAGCATCGGGACCAACGGGATGTCTTAATTTCCAGCCATTGCTTTCTGCAACTTCCAAAATCTTATCGGCAACTAGTGTTGGAGGTGTAGGTGTTTTTAGTGAGGCTGAAAAAAGTCCAGCTAAACGTTTTGAATGTGGATAAATTGACTCCTCATCAACAGCAATATCGCTTGCCATTTGGGTGTTGATAATGCCTGGTTCTATAATAGCCACCTTAATATTAAATGGTTTTACTTCTTGTGCTAAAGCTTCACTAATGGCTTCAAGGGCATGTTTACTTGCTGCGTAACCACCTAAAGGACTGTTGGAAATATGACCAGCAACAGATGCTACATTAATGATACAGCCATTTTTATTTTTGCGCATTTGAGTGAGCAATGCTTTGGTACATCGGAGAACCCCAAAATAATTGGTGTTCATAATGGCTTGGAAATCGTCTATCGACATTTCTTCAATAGAGCCATGGTGTTCAATCCCAGCATTGTTTACAAGGACATCAATTTGACCATGCTCTTGAATGATGGTATCTATACATTGCTTGACTGATGCATCAGAATCGACATCCATTTTGGAAATATTAATGTCCAGGGATTCAGATTTAATTTTTTGTTTAAAATCTGAAGCCATTGCTGGATTTCGCATGGTTGCAAATACTTTATAACCGACGCGTCCAAATGCCAATGCTGTTTCAAGGCCTATGCCTTTACTTGTTCCTGTGATGAGTGCTGTTTTCATAATTTATTGATTTTATTATTCGTTATGTTTTTAATTATAAATCCTGAGTACATGACAAAAACAAAAAAGTGTCACATTGAGCGCAGTCGAAATGCTTTTGAATATGATATTTCCAATGTCTTCGACTTACTTCGTAAGCTACCTTCGCTCAAAATATATTTTAAGCTCGTTAATGCTCAGACTGACATCCGATATATTATCAATTTTTGTCATATACTAAATCATAAATCATACTTCAAAAGGTCATTCCCTAAATTGGTTATGTAAAGCGTTTTTCCGTCGTAAGAAAAGAACATGCCTGTTAGCAATCCTGGAAGTGGGTGGGTTAAATCTGGAGAAAGTAATTCAAGTCGCTCCATACCCAAATGACTTCTTCGATTCCATTCGTTTGTAATCTTTAAATTCTCTTTAGTAGAACCATCAAAAATGATATGTTGGGAATGATTTTTAAAATCGACCATAATTATCTGATTATAGAGTGGAGAAGCAACGATTAACCTGCCTTCTTGATCTATTAATATATTATCGGGAGATCCCACATTGGCCGCCATACTAATATAATTTGCTTCACCAGTTTTAGTATCAACTTCTAATTTATGCACTCTATCCATCATGGTTTCACAGATAAATAAATGTTTTTCATCCTTATCCATTGTGATACCGTTAGCAAAGTAAAGACTATCCATAATTTTAATTGGCACGCTTTTTAAATCGGCCATTCTAAAAATAGCTCCACTTGGTACGGGTAAATTGGCGGCCTGAAACATTTCGCCTAAATTAGTACTCTCTGCAGATTGGGAAAACCAAAGCGCTCCCGTTTTATCTCTATAAATGGTATTCACACCGTACGGATGGTCATAAATCATTTCCACTTTTTCTGTGGAAACATTTACCCGATAAATCTTACCATCAGCCACGTCAGACATGAGTATATGTTTACCATCATGTTCCAACACCATACCGTTGGGAGATGCAATTTGCTCTGGTGGTAGGTGAACAAACCCAGCATCAGCAAAGTTTCCAAAAGGGCGATTGGAACCATCTTTTTCTATTAATCGGAGTCCTTTAGCTTGGTCAACTACAATAATACGTCCATCCGCTAATGCAACCCCATCTTCAGCACGCAATAAGCTTCCATCACCAGGGAATACATTCTCTTTCTGATACGTAAAGTATGGCAATTGCTTTGTTGCTGTTTCTGTAGTACTAATTTTGTTTTCGGACTTTGAGTTATTACAATACATAAAGACGAAAGCAAAGAGTATGAAAAAGTAATTGGAAAGTTTCATAGTTGTGTTTTAATTTTTTTTTATTGAATAAGATTTATACTTTAAGGATACCCATATCTTTCTTGTGCGAGATTTATTTCTTCTCTGAATCGGCAAGCTTTTTAGTATCCATATATTTCTAGATTTTGCATGTTTACAAATACTTTATAATCGGCATGCCAAATCACAAACGTTCTTTCAAGGCCTATATAAGGTTGGTGTTAAATTATAGCATTAAATTTCATACTATAATTAAGACTGATTATAAATTCTAAGCGTTGTAATACTATGATTAAAATATTACTCAGACATTATTAAAAATAATATCCGAGTAATATAAAGTGCTTGTTTAGTTTAAATACTAATTAGAAAGTTCTTTGTTTAAAGAATACATGTATGACCATTCACTTGAAAGTGAAGCTCTCATTTTATTTCTTAATGCATCTGTTTTACTTTTACCATTAGCTTTTTCATAAATTTTCCAAACACCATCTCTTTCAATATCTAAATCTGCGAAGTTTTTAAAAGGAACGGCTACAAAATAGTCCTCAACTTCTGGAGCACCTCCTATAACTGAATACCAAGTAGCTCTGGTGCCTTCTGCTTTTTTCATTGCAGAAGTTAAAGCATCAACAACTTCTCTAAAACTAGTAGAGTTAGAAGTTTTAAAACTATAAACATTCACAAGCTCTGTATTTTCTGGCATAGGAGTTGTTCTACTTATCTCAGGCATAGACCTTGCGATATTATAATGTATACTTTTTACATGCGGTCTTATTAAATTTATAACAAGCATTCTACATGCTTTTCCAGCTGCATCGCCTTCTTCATCCATTTCGGCCCATTTTGCCATGGCGCTCGTCATGGTGTAAACAATACCTTTGCCTTGAACGCGACTCCACATATTCCATTTGTCTTCGCCTTCGTTTTCTAAATAACATGCTTTCCATGATTTTACACCTTCTATAAATTGGGCATTATGGCCATGTTTTACAGTTATCTCTGTCATGTTTAATAAAAAGCTTTCATTTTCTTGTGCTATTAATACAAAAGGTAATAATAACATTACGTACAATAATTTTCTCATAATTTTTGGTTTTAGTTAATAATTAATAAATATAAAGTTTGTTATTTTTTTGATACATCAGCTAATTGTTTGGTATCCACATATTGTTGAAAAGCTGTTATTTTTCCATTACTGAGTGTCCATAAATGAGCTACTTGAGCATCTATTGATTTTTTTGTTTTTTTGTAAGTACCGTTATATCGTAATGTTGCGAGTACTTGATTATTAGACATATCGTGTAATTCGATATTTACAAGTTTAAAACCGTCCCATTCTCCACCAACACGTGCAAAAACCCCATTTAATACAGCATCAGGACCTATATAAGGATTGCCGTCTGCATAGGCATTTCCTTCAGCTTCATTCCAGATAACCTTGGAATCCATTGCACCGAGAACTGAGGGTATATCACCAGCGTCAAATGCTTTGTACAGGTTGTCAATAATGCTTATATTTTCTGGAGAAGATAGTATGCCTAGTTGTTGCATAAATACCATATTATCCATAAAATCTTGCTCTTGTGCAATTTTACCATCTTTCATTTTAACTAATGTAGTGCCCTCAATATCTACCGTTTTTCCTGTGGCTGGTATGCCAAAGAAATCTCCAGAATGTGTGCCTTTAAAATTCCAATGTTTTACGATTTTATCGTTTTGCCCGAAAACATCTACAATGGTAAACTTGACATCTGAAAACCCTGTGATAAAATTGCTGTAATAGTCTTTGAAGTTTTGAATACCTACTACGTTTTCGGGACTATAAATCATAGTTATATTTTCGTCAAAATTAGTATCATTAATTTCATCGAGTTTGCCGTTGTTTATGATTTTGTCCCAAACTTGGGTGTACATTTTAATGTTTTTGTCAACTTTTGCATTTTCGCATGACGCAAAGCCAATAAAAAGAATTGAAATTAGTGTGTATTTAAAAAAGGTTTTCATGTGTTTATATTTATTGTTTTTTATTGGTCACATGTAGCATCCATTTAATCATTTCCTTGGGTATCGAACTTTTAGTTATGGATGTTTCATGATTCATAAGTTTTTAGTTAGAAATGATTTAGGCTTATTCGTTAGCACTCCACATACCATAAATTGAAACCCATTTGCCATCAGTATCTCGTTTCAATATTTCGGTATATTTCCCAATATCGGTTATTATGGAGCCGTCCTCTGCTTGGAATTTTAGCTCAAACGTGCCTATTTCATACCCTAAATCGCCATCGCTAGCGGCATCAATAGTTTTTACCGAGGCAGTTATTAAACCCGCATCAATAGCACCTTGCCAATAGTTTTTTATGTTTTCTCTTCCCGTGACTATGGGTTCGTTTGGTGGTAATAGCGATGCGGTTTCGCTATATGCGTTTGCTGCTGCTGTGGCGTCTTTCGCTAATAATGCCTTTGCAAAATCTCGGTTCATTTGCCCGAGTTCTTCAACAGTAGCTGATTTTTTCGGTTCTACAGTAGTTGTTTCTTTTTCTTTACAGCTCATTAGCGAAGATGCCAATAGGAGTGTTAGAATTAAACATGTTGTGAATTTTGCTGTTTTCATTTTGATTTAATGGTTATTTGATTAAAAAATAATTGTATGTCCGTTTTTTTGCCATAATAAAAATAAAATCTGCGATTATCAGCGTAATCAGCGGGAAATAAATAGTAGTGCATTAGAGAAATGTCCCGCAGATTTCCCTGATTTACGCAGAGTAAAAATAAATATTTGTTTTTCGTAATGAAATAGAGATGCCATTATAAGGTAACAATTTATAGATTTATGATATTTTACGGATAATCAAAAATATAATATGTTTTGAAAACTGTTGTCAAAAGGAAGTAAAGTATATGGTACGAATAGGTCGTGCCATATACTTAAGTTCTTTTTTTTACTGTCTTTTTTTTACTGTCACTCTGTCAACTATTCCACCTAATTCTGGTTTGTTAATCCATAATTCGGTTTCAGAACCATCGGTTAAACCTTCCCAGTCTTTTAGGAAAGTCGCAAAACTTCCATTGCCATGCACTTCATCATACTTTTTTGCAAATTCCCGGTCTTGACCAAGCCATGCTGATTTTTGATAAAAAGAGATAAAGGCAATATCGCGCCCTTCTTTGGTGCTTGGAAACTCGTTGGTGTAAATACCATAATTTTCATTCGGAAATTTTTCGACCATCACTTTTTGGATTTTTTCCAAGATCTCCATGGTTTTTTTGCCCTTAAATCGCTTGATATCATAGATATCCACTTGAAGATTTTTTACGTCAAAATCTTTTGTAAAATTAGACAGGCCAGACTCAAATTTCCAATAGGTTAGGTTGGTATCGCCTGTAGCATACGCCAGGACGTTGTTGTTCCAGTCTTCGTCATGACCATCTTTTGCCGGCCTGTTGTCAAAAGCGCTCCATGGCAGGGGTCCCATAACCCACATGTACTTGCCCACATTCTGGCCGTTGCCAATCATATGGACGCGTGCGCCATACGTCTCATCATTGTGGTACTTTTTGTTGTGTGCTGCCATTCCTGCTTCAAATTGTTTGACATGTGCCGGATTTGCGGTGATCATTGCGTTTTCGAAAACCATATATTCGGTACTGTTTTGCCCTAGTGCCAATAGTGGCAATACAAGCATCAATAGAATTGCTTTTTTCATAATGTTTTAAGATTTATGTCCGCGAAAGCAGACGGGTTAGTATTAATTTTTTATTTTGAATTGTTAATTATTCTGATATTTTCATTTTATAGTTACTATAAGGTAAATAAGACACTCATTATTAATAGATTATAAAAATTAAGAGAAACAAAAAAGCACCAATATTGATGGAGCTGATGCTTTTTTTACTGATTTATGAATCCAGTTTAGGTTTCATCACAATTCTATAATTATAAGCATTAGCCTATTTCTCTAATAAGCTTTGGCTGTAATAGGCCATTTCAGCAACTATTTTCCCATCGGCATCAAAACTGTCGCTAAAATGAAATGGTACTTGAATTTCTTTTTTGTCCGATTTGCGTATCAAGCGGTAGTTCCACCACGACAGTACCTCACGACCGTTGCCCATTTCATATTCCAAATAATCTGGATAACCTATCATATCGATGCTGATTATTTCATAATCATCTAAAAACTTTTTCCACATGGGTGTTATTTCGGCTTTGGTATAAGACTTTCCAAATTCCATATTGATATCAGAGAATCTGGCATCATCACTATAAAAACTCATGGTTTTGTCCATATCCGAATTTTCATAAGCATACATTACTTTGCGAATGGTGTTGATATTGTCGTGGTGGTTGTAAATGGTACCATTGGTTCTATTTACATAACTGCGACCTATTTCATCAAAAACACTTTGGTTAGTATAATGGATGATGGTTTTTATTTTATTGTCTTTATTAACAACAAATAGACGGTGCATGGGCATGTTCACTTTCACGCCCGTTTTTTTATGGACACCTTTTATGTCTTCCCAAGTTTGTACCCAAATTTCATCGTCTTTATTGTCTTTTTTGTATTCAATGGCATCGGGATAAGCCCCTTTTGTGCGGGTAATGGAAAAATAATCTAATCCATTGTTCCAACTTTTGGCTCTACTTGAATATGTAGCCCTGTCCTGTCCTTTAGCTCTGGGGTTTGTGCCTACGCCATTGTAAGCTTTAAAATCATCAGTTAAATAACTGGATACTTTTGTGGAATCGCCACTTACGTAAGCTTTGGTCATGGCTTCAACGACTGTAATGGCCGGGTGGTCAATGTAAACGGTTCCGTTTGTTTTCTTTTGTGCATATGTGAAGATACTTATCATCAACATAAAAATTATTGCTTTATTTCTCATGGTTGTTTTGTCTGACTTTAATGTGCTGACGCTGCACTTTTTTGGTTGAACTATTGTTTATTATTACTATTCTCTATTCTCTATTCTCTATTCTCTGTTTTCCATCTCCATCATTATTCAGAATAATTATCCAATGTGTCTTGGACAGGTCTAAACTGAACGCCTAAATCCTGCTTAGCCAAATCATTTTTGTAAACCACCACTGGATTTTCTTTTGGCTTTTTATTGTTCAGCATAGCGTTCATATCGGAGATTTTATAAGTTTCACTGGCCAATAAATAATCTTTGCCGTGAAGCCCTTTTGTGGTTGCTGCCTTAAACGTTGCATTGGCCACATCTTCAACATCGACAATAGCAAATGGCACATCGTTATCAAAAAGTGCTTGAATAAAATCGTTTGGCGCAATTTTGTTTTTTATTAGGTATTGCAAACCTACCGAGGTAGAATCTTCTCTGTTAGATAATGCTTTCCCCATAACAGCAACAGGGGAAACCGAGGTGATCTCAAAAGGTAAATCTGGATGTTCTTCAATAAACTTCTGGACGGTTTGGTTGGCGATAAATTTAGCTTGTGCATACGGATGGCTTTCGGTACTTGTAAATCTAGTCTCGTTTTCATCAAAGGTGTCTGTAAAGCTTTTTGTTCCTGCGGGAAACGGAAAATTGGTATTCCATGCCGCTACGGATGCTATAAAAACCACTTTTTCAATGCTTGGTGTGTTGTTTATAACCGCTAAGAAATTCTCTGTGCCTTTAACGGTAGGGTCAAACAATTGGGTTTTTGGGTCTTCGACATCCAATATAAATGGGGTGCCACTATGGATTACAATATCGCAATCGCTCACAAAACCTTTTAGAGCTGTTCTATCCGTGACGTCCAATTCACTAATGTGCAAATTATCAGCATACTTCAGCTTCATTAAATGTTGATATTTGCTTTTTTTGGTAATATCGGTTGAAGATACTTTTACCTGATAGCCGTGATCTAAAAATGTTTTGGTAATATAACTGCCTATAAAACCCGAACCGCCAATGATGCCTACTTTTTTCATTGTAAATGATTTGCATTCCCTTGAATTCCGATAGCTCTCAAAACTGGTGGGAACTTGTTAATTTAATTGTTTAAAACTGATATGGTCTTAACAAGATGTAGGTAGTTCTGGGTTGGATTTTAATAATAAAAACAGGCAGACTGACCGTAGAGAGTGACTAACTCTTCCTAATTATAAAATTAAATGGAGATAATCTACCGTCAATTTTGATTGTGAAAAACTACCTGTTTTTTTTTAAATCTGAAAGGGGGTTTTCACAACCTTCCAGATTTAAGGTTGGTTGCTAATTATTTTTTTGTTGAATAACTTAAATCGGGCCGCATGGCACCTGACTTTTTTTCATATTTATGGGTTAGTTCCATTAATTCCTTAAATATTTTTTTGCCTTCATCACCAAATAAAGTTTCTGTTTCGTCGGATGTTTTTACATAAGATAGTTCATCTTTGGCCGAAATGGATGCTATATAATATTCTCCCATAACACCAAATCCGCTATGGTAGATTCTATAAGATTCTTTAGCGTTTTTATTTACATAGAGTGCTTTTATATCTTTTAATTTTTCGGCAAATGCTCCAGAATTAGAAGGGGTTACGTGAAAGTAATGCCATTTTCGGTAGTTTTCGCCTGCTGTTCTTCCATTGGGCATATACGATAGTTCATCTCTATAATACATAACATAATCGCCATGTGTGTCGTAGCATTTGTTAAAGCGATCAAACAGGGCCCTGAATTTTTCTTTGCCCATTTTTTCGGCTAATGGTGCTAATGGGTTTTTGTCAAAATCGCCCATTTTATCAACGGGTGTAATACTTAAATAGGTGCCACCGTCAATTTGAGCAGTGGTCCAATCAGCATTTTGTAAGTCGTGTTTTTTACAAGCTTCGATAAAATCTTTTGTTATCTGTTCGTACTCATCCGTCATAGAGAGTTTAACTTGGTCTTCGTGGATCCAATAGGCTTGGTTTTGGGCGTTTAAAACAAGGGTGGCTAATGGTAATAGTACCAGGATCAGCAATTTGGTTTTGAGAGTTTTCATACTTATGGCTTTAATGGATTATTTAAATTTAATCCTAAAGTTATATATATAAATCCTTATTTTAAAGCGATTTAGGACGAAACGGATGTAATTTTGTCCGAAGGATGTGTTTTATCTATCGAAAGGGTAAAGGATTGGTAATGAAATACATATTAATCTAGTTCTATTAATACGATTTTAGTATTTAGAAGGAATCAAGACCCTTCAGGTTTTTAAACCCTGAAGGGTCTAAACCCATCCTAAAGTTCTTTTTTATAGTTGTTGACCCTTCTAATTTCGATAAATCGAAATTGTCCTCCCTTTAAAACAAAGGCAGGAACAAGTTTTAATCTAAATAATTCCCCGATGGCTCTACCTCGGGGTTTCCGAATTTACCTCCCCTTTGGGGAGGTCGGAATTGCCTTTTCGCAATTCCGGGCGGGGCAAAAATAATCTCGAAAGCTATCGGGACTGCCTCCGGGGATAGTCGGTTTCAAGAATTTTTTTATTTATATTATTAACAAAAAACCGTAATGCCTTATGCCATCTGTTTTAACTGAAAGTCAAAAATAAACGTAGTGCCATTTTTGTTTTCTTCTTTCATGGTGCCATTTAATTGACGTGTGAGTAATGCTATGAGTTGCTCACCAAAACCTGTCCCATGGGTGACTCCGGTTTTACCAACACCATTATCCGATACTTCTAAATGTAAAAAGCTATGGGGCTGTTTTTTCAAATTAATGGTAATCGTGCCTTTTTCGTTTTTTGGAAACGCATATTTAATGGTATTGGTCAATAGTTCATTAATAATCAATCCTAAGGGAACAGCGGTGTCAATATCCAAATCAAGATCCTTCATGGCTATATTTAGGTTTATCCTGTTTTCTGCTCCAAAACTATCTAAAATACTTTCGCTTAAATTTAAAAAATAGCCTTTCATCTCAATAGCTCCAAGATTGGCACCTTGATACAATTTTTGGTGTACAATGCCTATGGAATTAACCCTATTTTGGCTCTCCATCATGGCGTCTTTGGTGTTTTTGTCTATAATTCGAGCCGATTGTAATGCCAATAAGCTTGAGACCACTTCCAAATTGTTTTTAACCCGATGGTGCACCTCTTTTAATAACAATTCGATTTTTTCATTTTTAGCGGCCAATAATTTGTTGGTTTTATTGCGGTTTCGATAGCTGATAAAACCAAAAACCAATAAGCCAATCAATAAAGTGAGTAAACCAAAACTTAGGGTTTGAATTAATTTTTGCTGTGAAATTTTACTTTCTTGGTTTACAATGACTTCTTCTTTCTTTTTGGTTTCATATTGGGTTAAGAGTTCAGACATTTTTGCATCACTTTCAATGGAAGCAATACTATCTCTAAGCGTGTAGGCTTTTTGTTTGTAAATTAAAGCCATTTCATGATTGCCCAATTTGTTATAAATGGTGCTTACATGATTGTAGTTTTCTATCAAATTTGAGAAATCGTTATTGGCTTCTTGCATTTTCACGGTTTCTAATTGGTAATTTAAAGCGTCTTCATAATGGCCCAAAAGCATATTTACTTCGCCTAAATTTGCAATAACGGTGTTAATGGCATTTGTATAATTCGCTTCTTTTGCCAATGCTAAGCATTTTTTATAGTTTTCTAAGGCTTCTTGGTATTTGCCCAATCTTTTTAGGGCATTTCCTTTTCCGTTTGTGACATCAGCTAGTGTGGCTAAACCCAAGTTTTGATCTTGGGCAATGGCTAATGCTTTATTGTAATAATCAAGAGACTGCTTATAATTACCTATAGATATCGCCACATTGGCGGCATTGAAGTTAACGTAGAATTTTTCGGAAATTAAGTTATGCTGCTCTGCAATGGCTATAGATTTTTCAGCATATTGCAAGGCTTCTTTCAATCGGTTCTGGCGTGTTAAATCTTCTGAAACTCTGGTTAAGGCGTCACAAATACCTTGTTTGTTATTTAGGCTTTCCATTATCTTTAAGCCGGAAAGGTCTTTTTGCAGTGCGTTTTCCAAGCGTCCATTTTTTCTATCTACCCAAGCCAATTTAAATAGGGTAGTGGCTTCTCCTTTTTTATTATCAATCACTTTATAGCCCTTTATGGCTTTATTAAAAAACAGGGTTGCCGAATCCAGTTGTAATAAGTTGGCGTGCATTCTGCCTTGCATTTCGTAGAATTTTGGCAACCAAAGCGTATTGTTGGTTTTTTCAGATAATTGGACGCCTTGTTTTGAAAACTTTAATGCTTGCTTAAAATCTTGAGTAAACGCCACGTTGACCATATTGTTTAAAATTTCAAGTTGCTCAGCGGTATTTTTTTCTGAATTTAATTGTTGTTTTAAAGTTTCAATAGTGGTTTCTTGGCTAAATCCGATGTGATAGAAAATAATAAAAAAGCATAAAAGGTTTTTCATAAACAATAGCGATGGTTATACTTTTTGGATGTACTGAAGCAATTCTTTTTTTGATTGCGGATTTATAGGAATCGCTTTTTTTGAAATTACAATATGGCTGGTTGCAATTTCATCAATCTGGGAAAGGTTTACAATAAAGGAGCGGTGCACCCTTATAAAATGTTGGTTTGGTAGCTTGTCATCCATATCTTTGAGGGTCATGACCAACAAGTATTCCCTGTCTTTTGAGTGAATCCGGCAATAGTTCCTTTCGGCTTCTATATAAAGAATATCTTCAATATTTACTTTGACCATTTTTTCATGATGGCGCACAAAAATACAATCACTTAGAATGAAAGGCAATAATTTGTTTTCTGTAAATTCTAAGTCCACATCTTTTTCAGATTTTACTCTATTTATTGTTAGCTCGATAGCACGTTGTAAATCCAGTTTTTTGAAAGGTTTTGAAATAAAAGCGTAGGGATTGGTTTTTTTTGCTTCGTTGAAATTGGTGTCGTCAGCATTAGCGGTTACATAAATAATGGGAATGTTGAAGTCTTGCTGTATAACCTTGGCGGTTTCTATGCCGGTAAGCTCGCCTTTTAAATTAATGTCCAATAGAACAATATCTGGCAGGTTTTCCTTTATATGCATAAGGGCATCTTCGCCTTTTGGCAAAATGCCGGTAACATTGTAACCAAGGTTGGTAAGCTGTAACGACATGTTTGCCGCTATAATCATTTCATCCTCGACTATTAATATTTTAATAGGTTTAGTCATAAAACATACTGTTTTTAAGATTTTACTGTTGCTATTAAAAAGTTTTGGAGAATGATAAATATATTAATAAAGTTGAAATTAATCAAATAATATTGATTTGTATTGAAATAATTAAAGTTTCATTTTTTTAAAACCACTTATAAAGTCAGGATAAATTCGAAGTAACGTTCTTTGTATTGATTAATATTTAAGTTATAGGGTGCGTTATTTTTATTTGGCCATCTCCTGAAAAATCACAGTCACCGCAATGTTAAGCATGGTCTGCTGATTTTCTACGATAACAAGTTTAGGTATTGATAATCAGATATATATGCTGATAAGTATCGGGTTGTAAATTGGCTCAAATACAAAGGTTTTCCAATATTGTTGCAGCAACCCATGCAGATATGATAAATACACGCCCGCATGTTGAGTTTGGCGCGAAGGTCAACGCCAGCGAAATGCAATGGCATGTCCAAAATTCCATAAGTTGGCATGCGTGCGAGGATTTTCCGCAGGAAAATCAGATGTAGCAAACACGCAACTACCTTTGTTTTAGCACTAACCGCAATTGTTTTTATACGGTGTAGCAAACGTTTTTTATTCTTTACTCAAAAAGCCAGTCAGTCGCTAAAGAGTTTTTTTCAGATTCCATTTCACAAGTCCAACTATCTATCCACCATCTACCTTTTTCATAATGTAGCTGTATACTATTTAAACCTCTAATATTAGATTCCATTTTAGGGTTAGTTCGTATTTCAAATGCACTCCAAACTTGTGCAATATTTCCAAATTGGCTAACTTTTCTTTTTAGTTCTTTTTCATAAAAATCCTCTTTCGGTGATAGTCCGATTGGAATGTATTCTGCCTCTAATGAATGTGATTCCGCTTTTCCATTTTCGTCCAACCTTGTTATGAAAGCGTTTTTAGAATGAATAAACTTATCTCTTTCAAATTCCCAAGGGTCATTACTTGAACCTGAAACAACATCATAATAAGCATTTATGATTGCATCTATTGACTTTACGTCGTCAGCATATTTTTCATTCGTAGTTTGTCCGAAAACTAAAGAACAAATCATTAATGTAGTAGTTAATAGTATATTTTTCATCGTAATTCAAATTTTTGCTAACTTTGAGATATCCCAATTTAATATTTTGGCGGTATCTGTATAATGACTTGCCAAGGCATTCCAATCTTGCTTTTTGTAAGCTTCAATAACTTTTTTATAGGAGTCTATTTCTGGTGATTGCTGTGTGTAACGTTTTTCTTGTTTGTTACAAGCAGTGAATAGAACGATTGCAAATCCTAATAGGATTAATCTTTTCATTATTGGTTGGTTTAAAACCTCACAACTCTAAACATTAAAGAAATTGTGAGGTTGGGTTTTGGTTGGTTATTTTTTTGTTTCTAAAATTGATAATTTTTAACAAGTTGATTCATAAGGATCACTATATATTCTAAGTCTAAGTAACTAATAATCAAAGTAAAATAAAAGTGGTTTAGGACGAGATATATGGTTTACTGTCCGAACACTACTTTTAGTTTATCGAATGTGGTTCACAAAAAGCCAAGATGAGTTCAATAACTATATTTAAACAGTTTCCAACCTGTTGAGCAATGCTTCTTTTAAAGACTTACTTAGGGGAATGGTTTTTTAGCAATTGCAATTTCTGGCGGTTATTGTAATAACGTTTGCCCTACTA
>TARA_R110002049_G_scaffold68422_11_pt1 | contig 15404 bp, 10 predicted proteins | sample TARA_R110002049 | Tara Oceans TARA_R110002049 (sample SAMEA4396941) | marine metagenome | biome: Polar Biome; feature: [SRF] surface water layer (ENVO:00010504); material: water (ENVO:00002006), including particulate matter (ENVO:01000060) such as... | depth 5 m | reverse complement strand
AGGGATTAAAGCCTGCTGTTTGTACAATTGGTTTTGTGTTCTTTAGTTGATAGGTAATTGGGCTGTTGTTTTGCGCGCAAGCTATATCGTACCCGCTACCTGAAAATGCATTCCACAGAAGGGTGTAGGCATCTATATTTGCCCATTGGGCCAGGTTGTTGACTAGGGTAGATGAGGATCCCAAGCCCCATTTCCTTGGAAAATTTAATGCTGTGGATATTTCTAAGCTTTGATCGGAAGCCAAAAAATTTGGATTTAATTTTTTAGCTTCCAAAAGGAGTTTTAAAAGTCTGTCCGAAATGGATTTCGATTCGGGAGAAAGAGTCTTTTCAGAAACTTCGGTAAGGCTGTTCAGGTCGTAAACGGCTTCAAACCATATCTTTCCTTTGTCGTCCAAGCTTTTCCATACCAGTAGCTTATCCTCCTTGGTCTCTTTTATGGCCAATGATTGCCCATATAGGGTAGGAACGGCCAAACTTAATGCGCCATCAAGTACTAGATACTCTCCTGTTATCAGCAACTTACCGTTGCTGTAGTATTGTTTTGTCATCTTTTATTTCTCAATTTTTCAAAGGCCAACACCACCGCACTGTGGGATGCAGTATGTTTTTTGAAATAATCTATCAAGCTTAATTTTTCAGCTTCTGTAGCACCCAATTGGTTTAAAATATTCAATAAATGCATTTTCATATGCCCTTGTTGTATGCCAGTGGTGACCAGCGAACGTACGGCGCCAAAATTTTGTGCCAGCCCGGCGACTGCTACAATTTGCATTAATTCTTTTGCTGTAGGATTTTGCAATATTTCCAAAGCAAGTTTTACCAATGGATGTAATGTTGTTAACCCTCCTACCGTTCCAAGAGCTAATGGAATCTCTATCCAAAATTTAAAAACCCCTTTTTCTATACTGGCGTGTGTAAGGCTGGTATATTTTCCATCTTTCGCTGCATAGGCATGCGCTCCGGCTTCTATGGCCCTAAAGTCATTCCCAGTAGCCAATACTACGGCATCTATTCCATTCATGATCCCCTTGTTATGGGTAACCGCCCTAAAAGGTTCCACTTTTGCAATATTTACGGCACGGACCAATTTTTTTGCAAAATCCTCCGCAGAAATACCATGGTGGCTTTTCAAATCTGATACAGGGCAACTAACCTCGGCCTTTACTACGCAATTGGGAATATAATTGGAGAGAATACTCATTACTATTTCAATATCTTTCTCCCTGTTGGTAAATTTATCGTAATTCTGAGCCTCCGCTCTTAGGCACTGCGCGAAACCTTCCAAACAGGAGTTTATGAAATTGGCTCCCATGGCATCCATGGTTTCAAAGGTACAGTGCAATTGGAAATAGTCTTCCAAATCCGAAGATTTATCCCTTAGTTCAATATTTTTGATTCCACCACCACGTCTCTTCATATTTTTCACAATGGGAGCAACACTGTTTATTAATTTAGGTCTCACAATATTGAAAAAATCGGATAATTTTTTCGTATCGCCATGGTACATAAAATGCACTTGCCCTACTTTTTCCGTACCTAGGACAGTGGTCTTAAATCCACCACGGGTCTGCCAAAATTTAGCAGCTTTACTGGCTGCGGCTACCACTGAGCTTTCTTCAATGGCCATTGGGATGGCATAAAGTTTATTGTTTATTAAAAAATTGGGTGCAATACCCAAGGGTAAATAGAAGTTGGTAATTGTGTTTTCAATGAATTCATCATGTAATTGCTGCAATTTTGCTTCATTGTTCCAATACTGTTTTATGATGGCAACAGTTTTCTCACTATTTTTGGTATAATGTTGGGCGATCCAATTAATTTTGTCCTCTTTGGTCAGCTTTGAAAATCCTTCTATAGGTGTGGTCATTAGGCGCTAAGTTTCTTTGCGTAAAGATAGTAATAAGGTGCTAAAACATTGGATATCCTAAAACAGGTTTCTAAAGGTTAAAAAATGTTATTTTTTTACTGGCAAGGATTTTTCTTTGCGAATTTTTTAGTAATCTTGGAGATTTGAATAAATTCTTGAAAATACTGAAATTATCACAGGTGTTGTTCAGTAATAATAAATCTTTTAAACCTTTGTTTTTGTGAGAAAATCCCCCTTGCTAGTGTTCTTACTAATCTTTATATGCCATTTTTCAACGCTTTCTGCCCAAAATAAAGAGATTACCTTAGAAGAAATATATCAGGGTACCTTTACAGTTGAAGGTATGGATAAATTGCATTCCATGAGAAATGGAAAACAATACACTATTTTAAATATTCATAGGGCTTCAGGAATATCGGCTATCGAAAAATATGATTACAAGACCTTGGACAAGGTAGAAACCATCCTGTCTTCCTCAAGTTTTAACGATATTCCTTTTTTTACTTCTTACCAATTTAGTAATGATGAATCCAAAGTTTTATTGGCTACTGAAATCCAATCCATCTTTCGGCGTTCTACTTTAGGGCTTTTCTATGTATATGACCTTAATTCCAAAAGTATCACCAAAGTGGCAGATTCTAAAATTCAGGAGCCTTCATTTTCGCCAGATGGCAGTAAAGTAGCTTATGTAAAGGATAATAATATTTTTGTCTGGGAAATAGACACAAAGCTTACCAAGCAAGTTACCAATGATGGGGAGAAGAATAGGATAATCAATGGGATAACGGATTGGGTGTACGAGGAGGAATTCGCCTTTGTGAGGGCATTTGAGTGGAATTCCGATGGCTCTAAATTGGCTTTTATAAGGTTTGATGAATCTAAAGTTCCAGAATTTTCAATGGATGTATATGGTTCCGATCTTTACCAGACCCAAACTGTTTTTAAATATCCCAAGGCCGGAGAAAATAATTCAGTGGTCTCCTTGCATATCGTGGATTTTGGTTCCAACGAAGTATCAAAGGTAGATTTGAACGAACCTTATTATATACCTAGAATTCAATGGATGAACCATTCCAATAATTTAAGTGTTCAGACCTTGAACCGTCACCAGAACAAATTGGATTTGTGGGTAGTGAACGCGACTGATCATAACAGCCGAATTTTATTGGAAGAAAGGGATGAAGCCTATGTGAGTTTTAAGGATGATCTTACTTTTTTAGGGGACGATAGCTTTATCTGGACCAGCGAGAAGGATGGATTTAATCATATTTACCTTTACAATGCGCATGGAAAATTAATGAATCAGGTGACCAAAGGCCCTTGGGAGATAACCCAGTTTTACGGTTACGACCAAAAGAAAGATATAATTTATTATCAATCTACAGAAAACGGATCTATAAATCGGGATGTTTACGCGATAAGCAGCAATGGGAAGAATAAGAAAAGACTAACAACCAAAGAGGGTAATAATGCTGCCGATTTTAGTGCTGATTTCACCTATTTCATAAATAACTTCTCCAGTGCCAATGTTCCTCCAGAATACACCCTAAATAACTCCACGAATGGAAAAAAAGTAAAAGACATTTTAAATAACCGGGAAGTATTGTCTAAATTGGACAATTACAGTTTAAGTCCTAAGGAATTTTCCACCATCTTCATTAATGACAATGAATTGAATATGTGGATGTTAAAACCAAAAGATTTTGACGCAACTAAAAAATATCCCCTTTTTATGACCCAATACAGTGGCCCAGGTTCGCAATCCGTATCCAATTCATGGATGGCCACTAATGATTATTGGTTTCAAATGCTGGCCAACGAAGGTTATATTGTGGTCTGTGTAGATGGTAGGGGAACTGGATATAAGGGAGCCAACTTTAAAAAGGTGACCTATAGGGAATTGGGTAAATATGAAGTAGAGGATCAGATAGCGGCTGCTAAGAAAATAAGTGAATTGCCTTATGTAGATGAAGCCAGGACAGGAATTTGGGGCTGGAGTTATGGAGGGTTTATGTCTACCAATTGCTTGCTGAAAGGGAATGATACCTTTGAGATGGCTATTGCAGTGGCGCCTGTGACCTCGTGGCGATTTTATGACTCCATTTATACGGAACGTTTTATGCGTACTCCCCAAGAAAATCCAAGTGGTTACGATGAAAATTCCCCGTTTAATTATCCAGAACTTTTAAAGGGAGACTATTTATTGGTACACGGCTCTGCCGATGATAACGTGCACCTGCAAAATACGATGCGTATGGTGGAAGCATTGGTACAAGCCAATAAACAATTCGACTGGGCAATTTATCCAGATAAAAATCACAGTATCCGTGGTGGGAATACCCGCGTTCACCTGTTCACTAAAATGACCAACTTTATAAAAGAAAATCTATAATTATTTAAATTATACTTATGCAAACAACCGTTAAAGCAGCACATCGAAAGGAATTATTTGGCCATCCTGTAGGACTTTATATCCTATTTTTTACAGAAATGTGGGAACGCTTTTCCTATTATGGAATGCGAGCTATTTTGGTGCTTTATTTAATTACTGAAACTACGGATAGGAATCCTGGTTTGGGCTGGACCAATATTGAGGCTTTGGGACTTTACGGTTGGTATACCATGCTGGTTTATGTGGCATCTATTCCCGGTGGTATTATTGCGGATAGGATTCTTGGACAGAAAAAGGCAGTAATTGTTGGGGCGGTGCTCTTGGTCATTGGCCACAGTATATTGGCTATAGAGCAGATGTGGGCGTTCTACACAGGTCTTGGTTTTATAATTTCAGGGGTTGGTATGTTAAAGCCAAATATATCCACCATGGTAGGCGGACTTTATCCTAAAGGGGATATTAGAAGGGATAAGGGGTTTACCATCTTCTATATAGGAATAAATATTGGCGCGTTTCTGTCCAGTTTAATTGTAGGGTATGTAGGTGAGGTATATGGCTGGCATTATGGCTTTGGGTTGGCCGGCATCTGTATGCTTTTGGGGCTATTACAATTTGTTCTTGGTCAAAAATACCTTGTAGGTGTGGGCGACTTTCTTGGGAAATCTGAGAATAAGGAAGATCAAGATGCCTTAAAGAGACCACTTAATAAAATTGAAAAGGATAGGGTAATTGTTTTAATTCTCTCGTTTTTAATGGTAATCGTTTTCTTCGGTGCGTTTGAACAAGCAGGCGGATTAATGAATATTTACGCTTCCGAAAAAACTAATAGAATGTTGATGGGCTGGGAGGTTCCTGCTTCTTGGTTCCAATCTTTGAATGCCTTTTTTATTATTGTCCTGGGTGCTGTGGTAGCCAACTTTTGGGCCAGTCGTAAGCTTAAGGGGAAGGAAGCGTCCTCCATTTTTAAAATGATAATGGGGCTAATTATCATGGGAACTGGATTTTTATTTATGACAGCTGCAACTGCCCAATTTGAAAGCTCAGGATCCTCTGCTATGTATTGGTTGGTGTTGGCTTATATGTTTCATACGGTGGGCGAGTTAAGTCTTTCTCCTGTGTCCTTATCATTTGTCACCAAATTGGCTCCGGCCAAATATGCTTCCCTAATGATGGGCCTATATTTTGCAACAACAGGTTTGGGTAATAAATTAGCAGGATTATTGGGGGAATCGGCTTCCCATCTCGGAGAGTATACCGTATTTACCGGAATAGCCATTTTCTGTATATTATTTGGATTGCTTATTGGTGTCTTCCTGAAAAAGTTAAAATCACTTACCCATGGGGCCGAAGACAATGAGCAGAAAATTGCACATTAATACTTTTGAAAAACAATTTGTCCTTTAATTTTTAGGAGTATAAGATTTTACAGCTAATGATGGTAGTCAAGGGTAGTATCCGTAGCAGTAGGTCTAAGGTATTTCTGAAATTAATAATACTTAAACTGTCTTGATATGAATACCGACATTGAAAATCTTTTTAAAGACAAGGTGATTGGGCATCCAGCGGGACTTTTTGTTTTATTTTTCACGGAAATGTGGGAAAGGTTCTCGTTTTACGGGATGCGGATATTATTGGTATTGTTCTTAACGGCACCCATAATAAGCGATAATCCTGGTTGGGAATGGCCTCGGGAAAATGCATTGGCATTAATAGGGACCTATGCCTCTCTTTTGTATTTAACCCCAATAGTTGGTGGTTGGATAGCAGATAAGATAACAGGTTATAGATTGGCGGTGGTAATAGGGTGTTTAATAATGACATTAGGGCATGCTGCCATGGCCTTGGAAACTACGGCCACTTTTTATATAGGCCTTGCCCTATTGGTAATTGGCACAGGTTTTTTTAAGCCTAATATCACTTCCATAATTTCTGAAATGTATCATGGTAAAGAATCCAAAAAAGACGGTGCCTATACCATATTTTATATGGGCGTAAATGCCGGCGCCTTTTTTGGAATGATGCTATGTGGCTATTTGGCCGAAAATTATGGTTGGTCCTGGGGCTTTGGCTTAGCCGGAATATTTATGCTTTTTGGGATGCTCCAGTTTTGGCTGGCAAAGGACTTGTTTGGAGATATTGGCGGTAAGCCCGTAAAACAAGTGGAAGTCAACGTTGAGATAGGAGGGGATCAAGAAATTGAAACTAAGTTGAATCCTTTTAGCCTATTTGATAAGATATTGATTATTTTATCATCAGTGGGAGGGCTAATTTATCTTTTTAATGACCCCTTGGAAAAAATTCAGGGAACTAATTTGGCGCCCTTTAGTGTAGGGAACCTCAGTGGCACCAATGTTGTTATCTTATGCTCCTTGGTCTTGTTTTTGATATTATTGGTCACCAGAATTGCTAGATACCTACCTGTAGTAAGGGACCGAATTATAGCCGTATCCATCTTCGGGTTTTTTACGGTCTTCTTTTTCGCTTTTTTTGAACAATCCCTTGGCTCTATGACTATTTTTGCAAGGGATTATACCAATAGGGACCTCGTTGGCCAGTCGGCCTTGATATTTAAGGTTATAGATGCATTGTTAACAACAGTTCCCCTGGCAATTATAAGTTGGGTCTTGTTTCTGTTGGCAAAAAAGACGTACAAACGTATAGGTTTTTCCAATATCACACTGGCCATCGCCTTTATAGGACTTTGGATTTTGGTCATCTTTAGGTTAATGGATAAGTTTTCCCAAGAGGGCAATCAGGTAGATGCCACATGGTTCGGCATTCTTAATTCATTTTTTATCATAACCCTTGCTCCTTTCTTCTCCAGATGGTGGGAAAGCAAATATAACCCCAGTGCCGCTATGAAATACGGTATAGGTCTTATTTTGTTGGGATTGGGCTTTGCTGTTTTGTCTTTTGGAGCATCGGGTATTTCCTCTGGGGCACAAACCGCCTCGGTTAGTATGATATTTTTAATTTTAGCTTATTTGTTACATACCATGGGAGAGCTATGTATCTCTCCAGTTGGCCTTTCTTATCTAAGTAAACTTGTTCCTGCCCGTATGATCGGGTTCATGTTCGGGGTATGGTACTTGGCCATTGCCATTGGGCAAAAGGCCGCTGGAACAATGGGCGGTATGATCGATAAGATTTCCGAGCAATATTCTATGGGAACATTTTTTCTAATTTTCACACTTGTCCCCGTAGGTGTTGGAATCATATCCATTGTTTTAAATCCATTGCTTAAAAAACTTATGCACGGGGTTCGATAATTAGGGAATATTATAAATCAAAGCTCCGTTTTCTACGGTAGAATGGAAAAGAAGTTTTTTCTTTCTGCAAGTGGCCTTCCATCGCTCTATATAAGTTCTGTAGTTGCTCCCATCGGCTATAATAATTTTTGGTTGTACGGAATCCAAAAGCCTTTCAAGATTAATCTTTGGGGATTGAGTCAGCAATAGAGTAGAAATAGTATCTTCCTTAGGGAGCCCAACAATGGAACTGTCTAAAATAACCAGTCTTTGATTGCCAATTAGAAAACTATTTTTTAATGGTCGATGCTCCACTTTTGTGATGTTTTGGGCAATGGAATAATCGTTTGCCATTCTTGCCGCAGCTATGGGATTGTTGGTATATAAAGTAAGTATTTGTCCCGTTTGATGGATTATGGACGTATTTTTGGCAATATGCCCTATTACTAAGGTTTCCTTCTGATTTGTTTGGTATCTATTTCCTAAGATATAAGTTTGAAAGCATAAAATTAATGCCAGAAATATCATTACCCTTTTATAGGATGTTTTTATAAAGGCCATTACCATGGATATAATGATGCCATAACTGAGAATTAATTGAATGCCGTCAAAAGAAATGCTCCGGAAAAGGAAATTTTCCTGCTGGGCCACAGTCCCAATAACCGTATTCATCCAACGAATTACCGTGTCGTAGGTTGTGACTAGTATGGGAGGCAAACTGTTGAACACGGAAAGTGCGATAACCAAAATTCCAAATCCTAAAATAAAGCTCAGAAAAGGAAGGATCAGTAGGCTTGAAACCAAAAACAATCCAGGGAATTGATGAAAATAAAAGAGACTTATTGGCAATACACCCAATTGAGCAGCGATACTTACGGAAACCAACTCCCATCCCTTTTTAAAGAACCAATTTTGTGGTGCCCATAGTTTTTGCAATATTGGGTAAATCCATACAATGGAAAAAACAGCGGCATAACTTAATTGAAATCCTACTTGAAAAAGTAACAGAGGGTCTAATAGTAATAAAATAAAAAATAGGGACAATGCCAATATATTAAAATGGCTGGTTGGCCTGTTCAAGTATAGGGCGTAGGCCACAAAGCTAAACATGGTTACCGCTCTAAGGATAGAGGCAGAAAGTCCGGCCAGGAGGGCAAAACCCCATAATAGTAAAACAATAATAACCAGTTTTAGAGTTCTTCCTTTCGGAAGAAGTTCCAGTGGCTTCAACAAAAAATGCAGGAGTCCCAATAAAATTCCAATATGTAGACCTGACAATGCCAAGATATGATAGGCACCAGCATTTTTGTAATCTTCATTTATTTCTGCTGTAATTTCATTTCTTTGGCCAAGGAGAAGAGCTTGGATTACACCTAATTCTTCACTGCCAAAATTTTCTTTTTTTAAGCTGTCAATAATATGGTTCCTTATTTTGGCGGCCATTCCAAAAATGGTTCTTTTGGGTCGGGGATTAAGAAGGTACTCACTCCGGGCAAGCCTAACCTGATGTTCTATTCCTATATTGGAAAGATATTTTTTGTAGTTGAATTGATGGGGATTTAAGGGAGGTGTAATGGGCTTTAATGTAGTGAAGGCTACAATTTCATCGTCCACAAATAGAGGCACCTCGGTTATATCTGCTGTAATATTCAGCAGTATTTTGCCGGAAACCCTTATACTATCCATGTAGTTAACATGTGCTACAAATCTATCTGAAAAATCATTGGATTTTAATACTTCACGGATTTTTAAGGTGTAGGTCCTATTCCCTTCCGGGGAATGCTGTATGTAATGTTGGCCAAGATTTTTGGATTCACTTAGGGTAAAACTAAAAATGCCTATGGCAACCGTTAAAAGTCCGGTAAGAAGCCCAAAAAGTATTGCGGGCGCTTTGTGGCTATAAACAAACACCACGCCTAAAAGGGTAATAAAAATGGTGGTTAGGCTAAAGGCTAGGAAAAGTGATGGACTTAAATAATATCCAATTAATATTCCACAAATAAGGCATAAGGTAAGTTTTACAGTTGTAAACCTTAGCAGCCGCATGCTACAAAATCCGTGTAGCCTTTATAAAGGCATAATTCCAATAACCCTCCCTAAGAGAGGAAACTATAACTCCCCGTGATGAGGTGGAGTGAATGAATTTTATTTCATCGCCGTCTACTTGGACCACTAAACCTACGTGGTTAATGTTATTTTTTCTTCTGGAGGTTCCAAAAAATAGGAGGTCGCCCTTGCTAATGTTTTTTAAATTTATTTTTTCTCCTTCCTCTGCCATTTGATAGGAGGATCGGGGCAGTTGAATATTGTGTTCCCCAAAGGCTACATAGAGCAAACCTGAGCAATCCATGCCCTTGTCGGTAGTGCCCCCAAATTTATAACGTACGCCGGAAAATGTTAGGGCGGTATTTATGATTTGCTCGGTTTTTTTGGTAACCGGTTTATTTATGGAGTTACTGCCGCGAGGGGTCTCTACATTTGTCTCGCTAGGAATTTCTGAGGCCTCTACAGTTATTTTTCTAACTTCGCGATGGACAGTTTTTTTCTTGGACGCGCCGCAGCTGACAAGGGAAATTATTAGGAATAAAGAAAAAAATCTTTGAATCATCCAAGTAAAAGTTAGTGCTCTTGGATATCAAATTTAGATAATTAATTTAAAATCCGCCATTTTTTTGGGAAAACCCTTATGAATGTTTCAGGATAAATCGCCAAGATTAGCTTACTGGAATCATGGAAATGTGCATTTCTTGAGTGCCAAAAGACTGTGCCTATGGGGATTTTCATCTATATTTTCTTTTATATTCATAACTTGATCCACAAGGCAGATGAAAATTCGTTCATTTAAGCAATGTGTGAGCCCTGAATTGCTTTTTTTGGAATTCCGATCAAGTTGAAGATCAATGTGTTGTTTTCTAGAAGTTTTTCAATCTACTAATTTGGCACTCTCTACAATCAAGGAGGCCACTTTTTCACTTGCGCCCTTGCCTCCCAGCTTTTTTTCCAATTCGTAATATGCTTCAAACTGCCTTGTACGATCTGGGCCATTCAATATTTTATCAAGTTCCATGATTAGGTTTTTGGTATTCAAATCATTTTGGATCAGCTCTTTTACAACTTCCTTGTCCATTATTAAATTTACTAGGGAGATGAATTTAAGTGTAATGATTCTTTTGGCAATTTGATAGGATATCCAATTGGCGCGATAGCAGACCACTTGCGGAACCTTAAATAGTGCGGTCTCCAAGGTAGCAGTTCCACTGGTCACCAAAGCGGCATAGGAAAGGCTTAATAAATCATAGGTCTTATTGGAAATTAAACTTATTTGGGACGATTTTAGAAATGGTTGGTAGAACTCCATGTCCAAACTGGGTGCCCCGGCGATCACAAATTGATAATTTGGAAAGGATTTTGTGACCGATAACATGAGGGTAAGCATTTTTTGAACCTCTTGTTTCCTACTTCCCGGTAAAAGGGCAATAATGGGCTTGATTAAATCCAAATTATTGTCTTCCCTAAATTTTTTATCGGAGGTTCTGGGAATATCCCCAATGGCATCAATAAGAGGATGGCCAACAAAATTAACAGGATACTGGTGCTTTTTTTCATAAAATTCCTTTTCAAAAGGAAGAATTACATGCATAGCATCAATATCTCTTTTTATTTTATGGATCCGACCTTCTCTAGAGGCCCAAATTTGGGGAGAAATATAGTAATTGGTCCTAAAATGGTTCTTTTTGGCCCAAGATGCAATTCGAAGATTAAAACCGGAATAATCTATAAAGACAATTACATCAGGTTTAAAATTGGCAATATCCTCTTTACAGAAGTCAATATTTTTAAAGATCTGGTTAATGTTCGTAATTACTTCAAGGAAACCCATAAACGCCATTTCCTTGTAGTGTTTTACCAAGGTGCCACCTGCAGCCTTCATTAAATCGCCCCCCCAACAACGAACGTTGGCTTCCGGATCCTTTATTTTAAGGGCTTTAATTAGGTTTGAGCCGTGAAGGTCACCAGATGCCTCACCGGCGATGATATAATATTTCATCCGTTTAGTTTGTGTGGTTTATTACCAGTTTCCGCGTTTATGATTTACAAGGATCTAAATTCTATATTTAAAATACCTTGTAATATAATATTAGCATTGCAGTTAGCAGGGTGGCAACCAATACACCCCTGGCCCTATAATCTCTTCGTATTTTTAAAAAACCAAAAAAAGCAACTAAGTTCAATACGGCTCCAAGCGCCAATAAACTACCAATATGCCCTTGTTGAACAGCGGCATTATATGTTTCTACAATGCCAAAGTCGGAGAATATAAGTATATACAATAATGTTCCAACCGTGTTGGCAATAATACCAACTATAAATCCTATGAGTAACTCTTTTTTAATCATTTAATTTCCAATTGTTTATGTGTTGAATTTCATGGTGTGCGGTTAAATCAAATTGGGTGGGGACTACAGAGATATAGCCTTGGGAAAGAGCAAATTCATCAGTGTCCTCTCCTTTGTCCAAAAGATCAAATTCTCCTGTTAGCCAGTAGTATTCTTTGCCATTTGGACTGGTTCTTTTGTCAAATTTTTCTTTCCAATTGGCACGTGCCTGTCTACAAATTTTTATGCCTTTGGGAGGGTTGTTGTCTGTTTTGGGAATATTGACGTTAAGTACAACGCCATTTGGAATACCATTTTTTAATGCCTCCTTGACTATTTTTTGAATAGCTTCTTTGGAAGCCTCAAAATCGGCATTCCAGGAGTAATCACAAAGCGAAAATCCAATAGCTGGAATTCCCTCGATCCCAGCTTCTATTGCTGCACTCATGGTTCCTGAGTAAATAACATTAATAGACGAATTAGATCCGTGGTTGATTCCACTGACACAAAGGTCTGGCCTTCTTCCCAATAGTTCTTGCAGACCTAGTTTTACGCAGTCTGCCGGAGTTCCACTGCAGCTGTATTCTTCTTTTGCACCATTCTCCAAATCTACGCTAAGCTTTTTTATATATAGTGTGTTGTCTATGGTTATCGCATGGCCCATTCCTGATTGCGGACTGTCCGGGGCCACTACAACAACTTCCCCTATTTCTTTCATAAATCGTATCAATGCCCTTAAGCCGGGAGCTGTAATGCCATCGTCGTTTGTGACCAAGATCAAAGGTTTTGTCATAGTATATAATTTATGCTGCAAAAATACGTTTTTAATCTATTATCGGTTTTCCTAAAACTAAGAGTACACTATGAAATTTTGTCCTGAATTTATTGAATTAAAAAACAGGTTCCAACCTTTGTCAGTGTCCAATGCAATTGAGATATTAACAAAAGATTAATGTCATACCGGTATAATATGGCACGATTTTTTCGTTATCTTTAAGTAATTGCCATTAAGGGTCACATTTAAATGGCAAAACTTGGATTGGACTGGTTGTTTGATTAATTTTAGATGTTTGCAGTTATACATACAAGGAGGGGTGATTTATATGTAGAAATTCGCTCCAAATGTGGAAAATTAAAAATAAAATAGATGAAAAGAAATTTAGCCTACGCCTTAATAGTCATGCTTGTTGCAGTTGCTTCATGCAGTTTTACAAACAAATCATTTGAAACAGATGATAAGGACAAGTTATTGTTGGACCTTATTACTTATGTATTGGAACGAGGTCATTACCAACCCAAGGCTATTAATGATGATTTTTCCGTTAATGTTTTCGAAGGGTTTTTGGATGTCCTGGATCCTACCAAGCGATATTTTTTAGAGAGTGATATACAGGAATTTGAAAAATACAAGTTTCAGATAGATGACCAGATAAAGAATACGGATATTGCTTTTTTTGATTTGGTCTATCAGCGTTTGTTATCAAGAATGGATGATGCCAAAGGTATATATAAGGAAGTTTTGGAAGAGCCTTTTGATTACAATGTGGATGAAACCATAGAAATTAATTATGATGGGCAAGGCTATGTAGACTCCCGTAAGGAATTAAAGGAACGCTGGAGAAAACAACTAAAGTATGCTACATTGGGCACCTATGATTCCAAATTGGAACTCAATAAAGAAACTTCATCTACCGAAAGTAATGACGCCTCCGATAGTGAAGATGAGACAATAGTGTTTGATGATGAAAAAGCTCCTTCCGGGCCATTAACGCCTGCAGAGGCAGAAAAGGCCGCTAGGGATTTAACCAAAAGCACCTTGGATGATTATTTCGATTTTGTGGATGATTTGGAACGAAAAGATTGGTTTGTTCAGTACTTAAATACAATAGTTGAAGTCTTTGATCCACATACTTTTTATTTTGCACCGGATGACAAGGAAAAATTCGACACCAGCATGTCTGGTAAATTTGAAGGTATTGGTGCCCGATTACAAAAGAAAAAGGATCAGACTAAAATAGTAGAGATCATTTCAGGAGGTCCTGTTTGGAGAGATCAGCAATTGGAAGTGGGTGATGAGATTCTAAAAGTAGGTCAAAATGGGGAAGTACCTGTTGATATTGTTGGTATGAGATTGGATGATGCCATCAAATTTATAAAAGGACCTAAAGGTACTAGGGTGGATCTTACAGTTAAAAAAGTAGATGGTTCTTTGGTAGTTATTTCCTTGACACGGGATGTAGTTGAATTGGAAGAGTCCTATGCCAAATCTGCCACTATAATTAAGGGAAGTCAAAAGTATGGCCTAATTAATTTACCTAAATTTTATGTAGATTTTGAAGATTATAATGAAAGAAACGCTGCTACGGATGTGGCCCAAGAAGTGGAAAGGTTGAAAGAAGCTGGAGCCGAAGGATTAATTTTGGATCTTCGCGACAATGGTGGTGGGTCACTTAAAACGGTAGTTGAAATGGCCGGATTGTTTATAAAGGATGGTCCAATAGTTCAGGTAAGGTCTACTGACAAGAAACCCGAAGTTTATAACGATAAGGATGAACGCATACAGTGGGATGGTCCTTTGGTAATTTTAGTAAATGAATTATCGGCCTCTGCTTCCGAGATATTGGCCGCAGCTATGCAAGATTATAAGAGAGGGGTGGTCATAGGTAGTAAACAAACCTTTGGTAAGGGTACGGTTCAAAATGTTATCCCCTTAGAGAATATAGTTAGAAGTAATGAGCATGGAGATTTGGGAGCTATAAAACTTACCACTCAAAAGTTCTATAGAATTAATGGTGGGTCTACCCAATTGGAAGGTGTGAAAAGTGATGTGGTTGTCCCAGATCGTTATAGTTATATCGACCTTGGCGAAAGGGATCAGGAAAATCCTTTGGCATGGGATAAAATAGATCCGGCAGATTATACCCCATGGGATGGCTATATAGATTATGAGGCTACCATTGCGAGCAGTACTAAAAGAATGGCTCAGAATGCTCAAATAGAATTAATAGAGGAAAATGCCAAATGGATCAAACATGCACAAGATGAAACCGTAGTTTCTTTAAAATACGGGGATTATAAGAAGGGATTGGAAGCGGATAAGGAAAAGGCCAAGTATTTTAAGACAATATCGGATTATGATTCACATCTAACATTCGAATCTTTAAAATACGAAAAGGAACTATTTACCCAAGATTCCATTTTAAGGGAAAAGCGTGATCGTTGGCACAAAGATCTATCCAAGGATGTTTATGTAGAAGAGGCCGTTAATGTATTGGAGGATTTAAAAATGAGTAATATAAAGAATTCCAAATTGGCCAGTGTAAAAGGATAATCCTGTAATTTTATAAAATATTAAAACCTGCTCAATGAGCAGGTTTTTTTTTATGATCTTAATTGGCCGGATGGCTATTTCAATAAAATGAAATTGTTTATAAAAGTGATAACCTTGGCCTCTGGCATTTCACACGGATTTAATTTTTCCATCTTGTATGTGATATAAAAATTAAAACTTATAAAATC
>TARA_R110002049_G_scaffold294049_1_pt1 | contig 15420 bp, 14 predicted proteins | sample TARA_R110002049 | Tara Oceans TARA_R110002049 (sample SAMEA4396941) | marine metagenome | biome: Polar Biome; feature: [SRF] surface water layer (ENVO:00010504); material: water (ENVO:00002006), including particulate matter (ENVO:01000060) such as... | depth 5 m | reverse complement strand
AACGACATTTGACATGGCCTGAGCGTATCCTTTTATGTCCGATAAGGCAAACTTATTGGACATAGCTGAGACTTGCAAAGCGAGGCGGTTATAGTGCTATTTTCTGGAAGAAAGCGCCGTGATGACGTAGGCTCCAAGCATGACATTCACCCGGCACACCCATATCGACAACTTGGACACGCTACCCCGGATGCCCGGCTGGGTCACCTCCCTGCGTGCGGAAACCCTTGAAGATGTTGCGTTTTTGTCAGGGGCCGCGCTGGCGCAGCTGCATATGGTGGCGACCCATCCAGACACACCCGATGCCTTGTTGCGCGCGCGTCTGGCGTTGCGTGCGGCTGAAGTCTTGATGCAGATCACAGGCCGTCGCGAAAGGTCAGCAGAGCTGCGTGATGAATTGCTGCTTTTGCGCCCGGATGACCTGCCTGGCCCGGCGGGTGCGGTTTATCAAAGCTGGCAACGCGCCACAGAGCACCCCCTTTCCGTCAAGGCAATATCGCGGGCTTTGCCTAATCTGAAGGCCGAACAGATCGCCATGTGGCTGGACGCAGGGCAGGGGGGGCCCATCACGCGCGCCGCACATGTGCTTGAGTCCGTCCTGACCGGCACCCCGCGTGCCGAAGCGGCGGCGATGATCATTTCCGATGCCGCCCTGTCGCAGGCACTTGGGTGGGATGTCCTGTTTCCCGTTTTGTCCATTGGTCTGACCCGCGCCGATCTGCGCAAGCGTGGGGCTGACTTACAGATGGCCTGCCATCGTGCTGCGTTACGTGCCGTCAAAGACATCCTGCCGCTGGCCCAAGACCTGTCGCGCCGCGCGGCATTTCTGGCCCATGTCGCGCCCAAGCTGCGCGCCAAGCAATCGGACGCCGCGCTTCAGATCTTTCTGACCCATGACGCCGTCGCCCCCGCCGCGCTGCCCATGCCCGACCGCGCTGCACGGCGGTTGTGCGATAGGTTGGTTGCCCTTGGCGCGGTGCGCGAGTTAACGGGCCGCGATACGTTTCGCCTGTACGGGATCGCACCATGAGCCCCTATGACACGCCCCTGTTTGACCGGTTATTAACCGATCTTCCCGCCGATCTGCGCTGGCGCGAATGGATGCGCCGGATCGAGGCCGTTCTGTTCGCCAGCGCCCGCCCTGTCCCGCGCGAGGATCTGGCGCGTGTGGTGGGCGACGTATCGGTCGAGCTTCTTGTTGAGGATCTGTCTGCCAGCCTCGAGGGCCACGCCTTCGAGGTGGTCAAGGTGGCCGACTGCTGGATGCTGCGCACCCGCCCAAGCCTCGCCCCGGTGATTCACGCCGCAGCAGATGTGGGGGATCAGGTTTCGAACCTTGGCGAGTTCGATATCGCGGTGCTGGCGGCCATCGCCTATCACCAGCCCATCACGCGGGACGGGCTGAAAGACATCTTCGGGAAAGAGATCAGCCGCGATCTGATTGGCCGACTGCACGAACGCAACCTGATCGGCACCGGCCCCCGCGCACCCCGTCGCGGTGCCCCATATACCTATGTCACCACCGACCAGTTCCTTGTCGCCTTCGGACTGGAAACGCTTGCAGATCTGCCGGATCAAGAGCAGATGCAGGACGCGGGGATAGGGTAGGGTAGGAGGCTAAGCTGGAAAACGAAGAACGCGCCCTTTTCAGATTGCGCGGCATAGGGCGAAGTCGGCAAGTAGCGTCCTTAGAAAACGGATATGTTGCGGGTTCGGAGAAAGCCAAAAACTCAGCAATCTGGGCACCCCAAATGCGAACTTTTTAAGGCCGTAATGGCAACGTCGCGATTAACTACAAGTTATGTAGAAAACGAGGTTGCCATTGATGTTCTGTGCACGCTTCCGGGCGGCGCTAGATCTCTGCCAGCATCTGTTCGTAAAACAGCTTGGCAGCGGGGGTCAGGGCGCGGGTCCGATCGCGGATGATGAAATAGGGCGAGACGGACATCAGGTCGGCGGTCTCGATCACGCGCAGCTTCGCGCCTAATCCCTCGCTCGTCATTAGTCCGCCGACCTCTTCGGACAGCGGCGCGATCATATCGGACCCTTTAAGCAGCGCCAGTGCAATCAGCAAGGATGACGAGTTCACAACCCGCGCAGGTGGCGGCAGGCCGGCGGAATAGAACGAGGTCTCGACCGCTTCGCGGATCGGCGAGCCACGTTCCTGCATGATCCAAGGGTATTGCGACAGCTCTTCCAAGGAAACATCAGAGCGTGCCAAAAGCGGGTGGGTTTCATTCACCAACAACCGAACCTGTTCGTTGCGCGCGGGATGTACGTGCAGATCACGGCTGTCATGGCTCGGTGGCACGCGGGCCATAACGAAATCAAACCGTCCCTCATCAAGACCCCGCACAAGATCGACCGAGGGCGCAACATCGATCGTAACCGAGATATTGGGCGCGCGTGCGCGCAGGGCTTCCATCGCGGGGACCAGCACCCCGATCGCAGGCCCCGTCACCGCCCCGATCCGCACCTCGCCCGCCACACCCGTGGCCAGAGCGATGATTTCCTTCTCCAGATTGTCGAGACCCGCCAAGACGATTCTGGCGTGTTTGATGAAAACCTCGCCCGATGGCGTGGCTTCCATCCCCTTGGGCGTGCGTTTGAACAGCGGGGTGCCGCAACGTCGCTCGATCTCGCTGAGGATACGTGACGCGGCGGGCTGGGTCATATTCAGCACCGTCGCCGCGATCTGAAGCTGCCCAACCTCATGTATTTTCAACAGAAGTTCGAGATGCCCCGGCTTGAGGGTGCGAACGAAATGCATGCAGCGCTACCTTATATCAATTTTGATATGCAAAATATGGATAAGTTCATTTTACAGTGATGTAAACTTTCTTTTACTAATCGTCCTGACCTGACAAGAGGGTCACTACATACAGTCGGACCCACAGCGCAGGGAAAATGGAGCGCTGAGGTCCATTGGGAGGAAATTATGAAGATCAAAACCATCCTGACCGCGGCAACCGCGGCCATTGCTTTCGCGTCGGCTGCTTATGCGGACGGCCTCGTCGGCATCGCTATGCCCACCAAATCCTCCGCCCGCTGGATCGCGGACGGTGACAACATGGTCAAAGAGCTGGAAGCCGCAGGCTACACCGCCGATCTGCAATACGCAGAAGACGACATCCCCAACCAGCTTGCCCAGATCGAAAACATGATCACCAAAGGCGTGGACGCGCTCGTGATCGCCGCCATCGACGGCACCACCCTGTCCAACGCGCTGGAAAACGCAGCCGCCGCAGGCGTCAAGGTTATCGCCTATGACCGCCTGATCCGCGACAGCGGCGACGTCGACTACTACGCCACCTTCGACAACTTCAAAGTCGGCGTTCAGCAGGCCACCTCGCTCGTCGAGGGTCTCAAAGCCCGCTTCGGCGATGGCCCCTACAACGTCGAACTGTTCGGCGGCTCGCCCGACGACAACAACGCCTACTTCTTCTACGATGGCGCCATGTCCGTCCTTCAGCCGCTGATCGACGACGGCACCGTTGTGGTCCAGTCCGGCCAGATGGGCATGGACAAGGTCGGCACCCTTCGTTGGGACGGCGCTGTGGCTCAGGCCCGCATGGATAACATCCTGTCCGCCAACTACACCGACAAAGAAGTGCACGGCGTGCTTGCCCCCTACGATGGTCTGTCCATCGGCATCCTGTCCTCGCTCAAGGGCGTGGGCTACGGCTCCGGCGATCTGCAAATGCCGATCGTCTCTGGCCAGGACGCCGAAGTGCAGTCGGTCAAATCGATCCTCGCAGGCGAGCAATACTCCACCATCTTCAAAGACACCCGTGAGTTGGCGAAAGTCACCGTGGGTATGGTGAACGCAGTGCTCGAAGGCTCCGAGCCCGAGATCAACGACACCACCACCTATGACAACGGCGTCAAAGTCGTTCCGTCCTACCTGCTGGAGCCCGTCGCCGTAGACGCCTCCAACTGGGAAGAGATCCTGCTCGGCTCCGGTTACTACACCGAAGACCAGATCAAGTAATCCATCCCTCCCCCGACCCGCCTGCGCCCTCCTCGCGTGGGCGGGTCTTCCTAACATTCGGAAAGAGCCCAGCATGACCGCGCTTCTTGAAATGCGTTCCATCACCAAAGAGTTCCCCGGCGTGAAAGCGCTCGATCAGGTGAACCTCACGGTCGCAGAGGGAGAAATCCACGCGATCTGCGGTGAGAACGGCGCAGGCAAATCCACCCTGATGAAAGTGCTGTCGGGCGTTTACCCCGCAGGCACCTATGACGGGGACATCCATTACGACGGCGCCCTCGCCCAGTTTCGCGGTATCCGCGACAGCGAAGATCGTGGTGTCATCATCATCCACCAAGAGCTCGCACTCGTCCCACAACTCTCGATCGCCGAGAATATCTTTCTGGGCAACGAGACGGCCACGGGCGGCGTGATCAACTGGCACGAGGCCAACCGCCGCACCGAAGAGTTGCTGCGCAAGGTCGGTCTCAAAGAGTCGCCGACCACGCTGATCGACAGCCTCGGGGTCGGCAAACAGCAACTTGTCGAGATCGCGAAAGCCCTCTCCAAGGACGTAAAGCTGCTGATCCTCGACGAGCCGACCGCTGCCTTGCAGGAGAACGACTCGCAAAAGCTGCTCGACCTGATGCTTGAGCTCAAAGCCCAGGGCGTCACCTCGATCATCATTTCGCACAAGCTGGGCGAAGTGCGCTATGTGGCCGACACCGTGACCGTCATCCGCGACGGCATGTCTGTCTCCACGCTGGACGCCAAGGCGGGCCTGTCCGAGGACGACATCGTGCGCGACATGGTGGGCCGCGATATGTCCGACCGTTACCCAGAACGCGAGCGCGTGGCGGGCGAGATGCTGATGGAGATCGAAGACTGGAACGTCTGGCATCCCGAGCATGCCGAGCGTCAGGTGATCAAGAACATCTCGATGAACGTGCGTGCCGGCGAGGTCGTCGGCATCGCGGGCCTGATGGGCTCGGGACGCACCGAACTGGCCATGTCGGTCTTCGGCAAAAGCTACGGACGCGGCACCACGGGCACCGTCAAACTCCACGGCAAACCAGTCGACGTGTCCAGCGTGCCGCGCGCCATCGAGGCGGGTCTGGCCTATGTGACCGAAGACCGCAAACACCTCGGGCTGGTTTTGGAGGAAACCATCCGTTTCAACACCACGCTGTCCAAGCTCTCCAACGTCTCCAAAGGCGGCGTGCTCGACAGTCACGCGGAAACGCAGGTGGCGGAGAAATACCGCGAAGCGCTGCGCACCCGCACGCCTTCGGTCTTCCAACAGGTGGGCAACCTGTCGGGCGGCAACCAGCAAAAGGTGGTGCTGGCCAAATGGCTCAACACCGCGCCGGAGGTGCTGATCCTCGACGAGCCGACACGCGGCATCGACGTGGGTGCGAAATACGAAATCTACGCGATCATCAACGAGCTATCGGCCTCGGGAAAAGGGGTCGTGATGATCTCGTCCGAAATGCCCGAACTGCTCGGCATGTGTGACCGCATCTATGTGATGAACGAAGGCGCATTCGTGGGGGAACTCCCCGCCGATGAAGCCAGCCAGGAGCGCATCATGTCGCTCATCGTCAACGAATAAGGGACTTGGGAAAATGACGACGACCCAACAAAAAGGCATCAAAGCCCATCTGGCCGGACACATGCGTGACTACGGTCTGCTGTTTGCGCTGATCGCCATCATGGCGTTTTTCCAGATCATGACGGGTGGCACGCTGATGCGTCCCGTCAACATCACCAACCTGTTCCTCCAGAACAGCTACATCATCATTATGGCGCTCGGCATGCTCGTCGTCATCGTAGCGGGGCACATCGACCTTTCGGTCGGCTCGGTTATGGGCTTTGTCGGCGCGCTCGCCGCTGTCCTGATTGTGGAGCAGGGCCTCCCCGTCCCCGTCACCATGGCGATCTGCCTCGTGGTCGGCGGCGTGATCGGCGCGGCGCAGGGCTACTTCGTCGCCTTCTGGCGCATCCCGTCCTTCATCGTGACGCTGGCCGGGATGCTGGTCTTCCGCGGCCTGTCGCTTTGGCTGCTCGAAGGCCAATCCGTCGGCCCCTTCCCCAAGGAATTCCAGATCCTCTCGACGGGCTTCGTGGGCGATATCTTCCCCGCCGCATGGGGCGAGGGTCTGGCCCAGCTTTTCGGCGCGCGCAAATTCAACGTGCTCTCCTTTTCCCTCGGTCTGATCGCCGCCGCCGCCGTGATCCAGATGGGTCTCAAAGCCCGCGCACGCAATGCCCAATACGAGATCGAAGATGAACCCACGGGTCTCTTCTGGGGCCGCACCCTGATCGTGTCTGCCGCGATCATCTTCCTGATGTTCAAGCTCTCCACCTTCCGTGGTCTGCCGAACGTAGTGGTGACCATGGGCGTGCTGATTATGGTCTACGCTTTCATCACCTCGCGCACCGTCATCGGTCGCCGCATCTACGCTCTCGGCGGCAACGAGAAGGCCGCGAAGCTCTCGGGCATCAAGACCGAGCGCCTGACCTTCCTCGCCTTCGTCAACATGGGTGTGCTGGCCGCATTGGCAGGGATGATCTTTGCCGCTCGCCTCAACACCGCGACGCCGAAAGCGGGCTTTGCGCTCGAACTCGACGTGATCGCAGCCGTCTTCATCGGCGGGGCCTCCATGTCGGGCGGCTCGGGCAAGATCATCGGCGCGGTCGTCGGCGCGTTTATCATGGGCGTGATGAACAACGGCATGTCCATCATGGGCATCGGCATCGACTACCAGCAGGTCATCAAAGGCCTCGTGCTCCTCGCCGCCGTTTTCTTCGACGTCTACAACAAAAACAAACAGGCCTGAGCCTGACAGGGAAGGACAAGTCCAATGGCGTTCAAACCCGCAAAATGGCCCCGCAAGCTGCGCTCGCAGGAATGGTATGGCGGCAATTCGCGCGATACGATCTACCATCGCGGCTGGCTGAAAAACCAAGGCTACCCGCATGACCTGTTCGACGGGCGCCCGATCATCGGCATCCTCAACACCTTCTCGGAGCTGTCGCCCTGCAACGGCTCGCACCTCAAGGAGTTGGCCGAAAAGATCAAAGCAGGCATCTGGGAGGCGGGCGGTTTCCCCGTCGAGGTGCCTGTGTTCTCTGCCTCGGAAAACACCTTCCGCCCCTCGGCGATGATGTTCCGCAACCTCGCCGCCCTGTCGATCGAGGAAACCATCCGCGGGCAACCGATGGACGGCGCGGTCCTCATGGTCGGCTGTGACAAAACCACACCGTCCCTGATGATGGCCGCCGCTTCCTGCGACATCCCCTCCATCGTCGTCACGGGCGGGCCGATGCTCAACGGTTACTACAAAGGCGAGCGCGTCGGCTCTGGCACCCACCTGTGGAAATTCTCCGAGGCGGTCAAAGCAGGGGAGATGACGCAGGAAGAATTCCTCGAAGCCGAAGCTTCCATGTCGCGCTCCACGGGCACCTGCAACACGATGGGCACCGCATCGACCATGGCGTCGATGGCAGAATCCCTCGGCATGGCCCTGTCGGGCAACGCCGCGATCCCTGCCGTCGACAGCCGCCGCCGCGTCATCGCGCAAATGTCGGGCCGCCGTATCGTCGAGATGGTCAAGGACGACCTCAAACCATCCGACATCATGACCAAAGAGGCGTTTGAGAACGCGATCCGCACCAACGCCGCCATCGGCGGTTCCACCAATGCGGTGATCCACATGCTCGCCATGGCGGGCCGCATTGGGGTCGATCTGACACTGGAGGATTGGGACCGCTGCGGGCGCGAGGTGCCGACGATCGTCAACCTCATGCCCTCGGGCAAATACCTGATGGAAGAGTTCTTCTACGCGGGCGGTCTGCCCGTGGTGCTCAAACGTCTGGGCGAAGGCGGACTATTGCACAAGGAGGCGCTGACCGTTTCGGGCACCTCGATCTGGGACGAGGTCAAGGACGCCCAGAACCACAACGAGGACGTGATCCTACCCACCGATCAGGCGCTCACGCAATCGGGCGGCATCGTGGTGGTCAAGGGCAACCTCGCCCCCAAAGGCGCAGTGCTCAAACCCTCCGCCGCAACCCCCGAGCTGTTGCAACACCGTGGCCGCGCCGTCGTCTTCGAGGACATCGACGACTACAAAGCCAAGATCAACGACCCCGATCTCGACATCGACGAGACCTGCATCATGGTCATGAAAAACTGTGGCCCCAAAGGCTACCCGGGCATGGCCGAAGTCGGCAACATGGGGCTACCGCCGAAAATCCTGCAAAAGGGCATCACCGATATGGTCCGCATCTCCGACGCGCGCATGTCGGGCACCGCCTATGGCACCGTGGTCCTGCACACCTCGCCCGAAGCGGCGGCAGGTGGTCCGCTCGCCGTGGTGCAAAACGGCGATTTCATCGAACTCGATGTGGCGAACCGCCGCCTGCATCTCGACATCCCCGAAGCCGAACTCGCAGCGCGGCTGGCCGAATGGCAGCCGCTGAGCGGCGCGCCCGACAGCGGCTATGCGTGGCTTCACCAGCAGCACGTCGAAGGGGCCGACACCGGCGCAGACCTCGACTTCCTCAAGGGGTGCCGCGGTAACGACGTTGGAAAGGACAGCCACTGATGGATATCGCGCTGATCGGCATCGGCAAAATCGCCAGGGACCAACACGTCCCCGCGATTGCCAACTCGCCTGACTTTACGCTCTCGGCGACCGTCTCGCGCCACGGCACGGTGGACGGGGTCGAGCATTACGGCGACATCGACGCGCTGCTGGCCGCACGCGAGGATATCCGCGTCGTCTCGCTCTGCCTGCCGCCGGTGCCCCGCTTTGAGGTCGCCGCCAAGGCGCTGAAAGCGGGCCGCCATGTGATGCTGGAAAAGCCTCCGGGGGCTACGCTCTCGGAATGCTATGCGCTGGAAAAGCTGGCGCGCGAACATGGTGTGAGCCTTTACGCAACTTGGCACTCGCGCGAGGCGGATAAGGTCTCCACAGCCAAGGCATGGCTGGCGGACAAGACGCTGACGTCGCTCAAAGTCACGTGGCAAGAAGACGTGCGCCGCTGGCATCCGGGCCAAGACTGGATCTGGCAACCGGGCGGCATGGGTGTGTTTGATCCCGGCATCAACGCGCTGTCCATCGTGACAGAGATTCTGCCGCATGACATCCGCCTAACGGACGCGCATCTCTTCGTCCCCGAGAACTGCCAGACCCCGATTGCCGCCGATCTCACCTTTGCCCATCCGCAAGGGGCCAAGGTGACGGCAAATCTCGATTTCCGCAAAGAAGGCGAGCAAATCTGGTCCATCGAGGTGGTCACCACCGACGGCACGATGACGCTTTATGACGGCGGTGCGCAGATTGATTTCGGCGGCGATGCCCCTGTCTTTGATGACCAGCCGCTGTCGGGTGAATACCCGCGTCTCTATGCCAATATGGCGCGTCTGATCGAACGCGGCGGCATCGACATGGACCTGCGCCCCTTCGCGCTGGTTGCGGATGCCAATCTGCTTGGCCGCAGCGAACCCGTTGAGCCATTCGAGGTCTGACCCGTGACTGCCGTGCCCCCAGTTCCTAACGAGGCCGAGATCACTCGGATCGAGATCGGCAATGGCCCTGTTCGGGTCAGGCTGATGACATTGGGCGCGGCCATCACCGAGCTTCGGATGGACGGCGTGGACCATTCGCTGATCCTCGGCTCACCCCAGATCGCGCCCTACGGCGATACGATGCGCTACTTCGGTGCCATCGTTGGCCCCGTGGCAAACCGGATTGCCGGCGCTTCGGCCCCGCTGGGGGACGAGAGGCTCTCGCTGGCCGCCAACGAAGACCGCAATGCGCTCCACGGCGGGCCAGCGGGCACCTCGACGCGCAACTGGACGCTGGCCGAGCAAAGCGACACCCACGCCCGCCTCACGCTGGCGTGGGACGACGGCGACAGCGGATATCCCGGCCCGCTGCATCTGGCGGTGACCTACACAGCCCTGCCCGATGGCGCGCTGCGGATTGATCTTGAGGGCACGTCAGAGGCCGAAACCCTCTGCAATCCAGCCTTCCACGGCTACTGGACGCTGGACGGCTCCGGCGCGCTTGGCGGGCACCGGATGCTGATCCATGCGCAAAGCTACCTGCCCGTGGATGCCGAAAAGATCCCCTTGGGCGATCCCGCCCCTGTCACGGACACGGCATTTGACTTCCGCACGCCGCGCCCGATCCGTCCAGACAGCGCACTGGATCACAACTTCTGCCTCGATGGCACGGGGATGCGCCATGTGCTGCGGCTGGAATCCGAGGCGCTGGCGCTGGATCTGGAGACCGATGCCGCCGGTCTGCAAGTCTATGATGGCGCGCGGATGGCCACCGCGCCCATCAATGGCCACGAGGGCCACCCCTATGGCGCTTATGCCGGCATCGCGCTTGAGCCGCAAAGCTGGCCCGACGCCCCCAATCAGCCGGGCTACCCCGATATCATCCTACGGCCCGGCGAAACCTTTCGCCAAAGCTCCCTCTTTCGACTGACCCGCAAGGCACAGCCATGAGCGCCGCGCGGGGAACACCGTCTCACATCCGAATGAAAGACCTCACATCATGACCCAATACACCGGCATCTGGCCTGTCGCCCCGACCCCGTTCAACGCCGATGGCACGCTTGATCTGGACGGCATGAAGCGCGTTCTCGAGTGCCTGATCGACCAAGGTGCCGATGGCATCTGTATTCTCGCCAACTTCTCGGAGCAGTTCCTGCTGACAGACGCAGAGCGCGACGTGCTCACCCGTCTCTCGCTTGAGCATGTGGCAGGCCGCGTGCCGGTGATTGTCACGATCTCGCACTACGCCACCCAGATCGCGGTGGAGCGGGCCAAACTGGCGAAATCTCTTGGCGCGGATATCGTGATGATGATGCCGCCCTACCATGGCGCGACGCTCAAGGGCACGCCCGAACAGACCTTCGAGCAATTCGCCGCTGTCTCCGAGGTTGGCATTCCGATCATGGTGCAGGACGCGCCGATGTCGGGTGTGGATCTTTCGGTGCCGCTGCTGGTGCGCATGGCCAAAGAGCTGGAGCAGGTCAAACTCTTCAAAATCGAATGCCCCCGCGCCGCGAACAAGATCCGTGCGCTGATCGAACAGGGCGGCGATGCGATTGAGGCCCCGTTTGACGGCGAAGAGGCGATCACCCTGTTGGCCGACCTTGATGCCGGTGCCACAGGCTCCATGACCTCGGGCATGATCGTGGACCAGATCAAGCCCGTACTGACCCATTTCCACGCAGGCCGCTATGACGAGGCCACCGCCGCTTATGGCCGTGTGGCTATGGCCATCAACCACGAGAACCGCCAGTGCGGCTGGCAATCGTGCAAGGCCGCGATGGTTGAGGGCGGAGTGATCAAATCGGAGATGTGCCGTCATCCCGTGGCTCCGCTCCACCCCGCCATTCGCAGCCGCCTGATCGACCTCCTCAAACCGCTCGATCCGCTCGTTCTCAGCTGGGGCAAGTAAGCCCCGCCCGCACTTCAATTTCCGAAAGGACACTCCCATGACCTTTACCCCGCACGGCAAGCATCTGATCGCAGGTGAGTGGCTTGCCACCGACACGACTTTCCAATCCGAACCGGCGCACGGCGCCGCGCATGCCTTCAGCATGGGCACGCCCGAGGTGGTGAATGCCGCCTGCGCGGCCGCCGAAGAGGCGTTCTGGGACTACGGCTATTCCAGCCGCGAGGCCCGCGCTGCCTTCCTCCATGCCATCGCCGACGAGATCGAGACGCGTGCGGAGGCCATCACCCAGATCGGGTCCGAGGAGACGGGTCTGCCCGAGGCGCGTCTTCAGGGTGAGCGCGGCCGCACCACTGGCCAGCTGCGTCTGTTTGCCGAGCACATCCTTGCCGCCAATTACCTCGACCGCCGCCATGACGAAGCGCTCCCCGACCGTGTCCCCCTGCCCCGTCCCGATCTGCGGATGATGCAGCGGCCCATCGGCCCCGTGGCCGTCTTCGGCGCCTCCAACTTCCCGCTCGCCTTTTCGACCGCAGGCGGCGACACGGCTGCGGCGCTGGCCGCGGGGTGCCCCGTTGTGGTCAAAGGCCACGGCGCGCACCCCGGAACGGGCGAAATCATCGCCGAGGCGATCCACGCGGCCATCGAGAAAACGGGCATGCCCAAGGGCGTCTTCTCCCTCGTGCAGGGCGGCGACCGCACGGTCGGTCAAACGCTGGTCCAACACCCGCTGATCACTGCCGTCGGCTTTACGGGCTCGCTCGCAGGGGGCCGCGCGCTCTTTGATCTGTGCGCGCAGCGCGAAGTGCCGATCCCGTTTTTCGGCGAGCTTGGCTCCGTGAACCCGATGTTCATGCTGCCCGCCGCTGTCGCAAATCGCGGCGAGGCTCTGGGCCAAGGTTGGGCGGCGTCCCTCGCCATGGGCGCGGGCCAGTTCTGCACCAACCCCGGCATCGCAGTGGTGATCGAGAGCGCGGAAAGTGACGCCTTCGTCGAAGCCGCACGCGCGGCGCTCGAAGCGCAAGGCGCGCAGGTCATGCTGACGGACGGCATCGCCGAGGCCTATACCTCGGGCGCGCAAAAGCTGGGCGCGCAGGCAGGGGTCCAAGACCTGCTGACCTCCATGTGTGACCGCCGCGAGGCCAAGCCCTTCCTGTTCAAAGTCGCTGCCTCTGACTGGCTCGGCAACCACGCGCTGAGCGAAGAGGTCTTTGGCCCGCTCGGTCTCGTCGTCGTCGCCAAAGACGCGAGCGAGATGGACAAGGTCGCCCGCTCCTTCGCGGGACAATTGACCGCCACGCTGCACATGGATGACGGCGACACCGATTACGCCCGCCGCCTGCTGCCCGTGCTCGAGCGCAAGGCAGGCCGCGTGCTCGCCAACGGCTTCCCCACAGGCGTCGAGGTCTGCGATAGCATGGTCCACGGCGGCCCCTACCCCGCCTCCACCAACTTCGGCGCGACGTCGGTCGGCACCCTCGCCATCCGCCGCTTCCTGCGCCCCGTCTGCTACCAAAACATCCCCGAGGGCGTCCTGCCCGATGATCTGGTGTAAGCCATGACCACGCGGATCGCGGTCGATTGGGGCACCTCGAGCTTGCGCCTTTGGGCGCTGGACGAGAGCGGTGCGCCGAGTGCCGAGCGGCGATCCGATCAGGGCATGGGCAGGCTCACGCCCGACCAGTTCGAGGATATGTTCCTCGCACTGGCGGATGGGTTGCTCGGGGATCAAACTCAAGTGCTGATCTGCGGCATGGCGGGGGCCAAGGGCGGCTGGAGCGAGGCGGGATATCGCCCCGTCCCCGCTGATCTGACCGCGCCCGATGCCACACGGGTTCCGACCCGAACCCTACAGATGGACGTGCGTATCCTCGGTGGCCTCAGCCAATCCGAGCCAGCGGATGTGATGCGCGGCGAGGAGACACAGATCGCGGGCTTCCTCGCGGGTGAGCCCGACTTCGACGGCACCCTGTGCCTGCCTGGAACGCATACCAAATGGGTGCAGGTCTCGGGCGGCAAGGTGCAGGGGTTTCGCACCGTGTTGACAGGCGAGCTATTCGCCGCCCTGAGCACGCACACCGTACTGCGCACCAGCGTCACATCAGGCGGGGCGCTCGATCAAAACGCGTTTCTCGACGCCGTGCAATCCGCCTTTGACCACCCAGAGGACCTGACCGCCGATCTCTTTGCCCTGCGCGCCAACGGCCTGCTGCACGGGCAATCGCCCGAGGTTGCCAAAAGCCGCCTGTCGGGCGCGCTGATCGGGCAGGAACTGGCCGCCATGCGCCCCGCGTTGGCCGCGCAGCCCGTCACGATCATCGGCGACGACCACCTCACCGCGCTCTACAAATCCGCCCTCAAACACGTGGGCACATCCGCGCAAACCCTCTCGGGCAGCGACCTGTCCCTACGCGGGATTTGCGCTGCATTCGACCCTGTTTTCGACACGAAAGGCTAACCCATGAGCCGCAACATCATCGCCATTTTGCGCGGGATCACCCCGCCCGAGGCCGAGGCCGTCACCGCCGAGCTGATCGCCGCAGGCATCACCAAGATCGAGGTGCCGCTAAATTCGCCTGACGCCTTCATCTCTATCGAAAAACTTGTGAAAATGTTCGGTGACAAGGCCACCATAGGTGCCGGCACTGTGCTGCGTGTAGACGAGGTCGCAATGCTGGCCAAGATCGGCGCAAGGTTGGTCGTCTCGCCTAACATGAACACGGATGTCATCCGCGCCACCCGCGAAGCGGGCCTGCTTTCGTTCCCCGGTGTGATGACGCCGACCGAATGCTTCGCCGCGCTCGACGCGGGTGCCCACGGGCTTAAGCTTTTCCCCGGCGCGTTGATCGGGCCCGCAGGGCTTCGAGCGATCATGGCCGTTCTGCCCGAGGGCTGTAATCTGCTTGCCGTCGGCGGAGCAAGCGCGGACAATTTTGCTGACTGGGCGGCAGCCGGTGCGACAGGTTTCGGCATCGGGACAGCGCTTTATCAACCTGCCGATAGCGCTGCGTCCGTTCGCGCAAACGCGCAGAAGATCGTCGCCGCGTTTGACGCTTGCTTTATGTAAGGACAGCTCATGAACGCCACAATTTATGACGACCGTATCTGCGAGCTTGGCGAGGGACCATTGTGGCACCCCATACGGAAGACGCTGTATTGGTTCGATATTTTAGGCAAGCGGATGCATAGCCGCGGGCCAGAGGGAACACAGACATGGCAGTTCAACGAACACGTCTCGGCGGCGGGTTGGATTGACCACAATACCCTGCTGATTGCGTCTGAGACTGCATTGATGCGCTTTGATCTGCGCGATGGCGCGCGCAACGATCTGATCGCGCTGGAATCGGACAATCAAATGACCCGCTCGAATGACGGGCGTGCCGACCCGAAGGGCGGGTTCTGGATCGGGACGATGGGCAAAAAAGCCGAAGCGGAAGCCGGGGCGATCTATCGCTATTTTCGCGGCGAATTACGCAAGCTGCACAGTTCCATCACCATTCCCAATGCCATCTGCTTCTCTGCTGATGGCGACATCGCCTATTTCGCGGATACGACCCAACGGCAGATCATGCGACAGGAAATGGACGAAAATGGCTGGCCCGCGGCAGAGGCAGTGCTTCACATCGACCTGACCGAAGAAGGTTTGAACCCGGACGGCGCCGTGGTCGATGCCGATGGGTGCCTGTGGAATGCGCAATGGGGCGCAGGACGCTTAGCGCGATACGCGCCGGACGGCAGCTTTCTTTCGGCCCATCTGGTGCCTGCTCGCCAACCGTCTTGCCCAGCTTTTGGCGGCAAAGGGGCAAACACACTTTTCACCACGACCGCGATCGAAGGCCTTACCGATCCGCGCGCTGGAGAGGGCAGCGTATTTCAGTTTGACCTAAGGCCATCCGGACGGTTCGAACCGCCGGTACGCCTAGTGTCGCGTAGCCCTTAATTGTGAGATGAGAAATCCAACGAAAT
>TARA_R110002049_G_scaffold4504_1_pt1 | contig 15438 bp, 13 predicted proteins | sample TARA_R110002049 | Tara Oceans TARA_R110002049 (sample SAMEA4396941) | marine metagenome | biome: Polar Biome; feature: [SRF] surface water layer (ENVO:00010504); material: water (ENVO:00002006), including particulate matter (ENVO:01000060) such as... | depth 5 m | reverse complement strand
GAAAATCGAACATATACAATATTACTCATATTTTTAGTATGGAAATCTGATGCATTAAAAAAGTGAATAGAACTATTTAAATATTGATAGTAAGATGTGATTGGGGAGGCTTAAAAAAATCATTGTAAGGCTCGAAAGATTAGGGAAGTCCAGTTTATATTGAATCTCTTTAATTTTTGCAATCCATTTTGGATAAAGGCATTTTGGAGGTATATTGGATATTATCGATATTTTTATAATCAGTGCCTGTTTCGTTAAGTTCTCCAAACCCCTCTATCAGCTGCCCATCCATAAGCAGGAAAGCCATTTTTCTCTTGCTTACCACCCCTTCGGAACTAAAGGTGTAGGTCCCTATGAGTATATTATCTTTTAATGCACCCGAAAAAGTACCATGATTGGCGTCTTTTTCATTGTAGGAAATATCCAGAATCGCCTTTATACTATCCTTAATTTCTGTAATATCCATTACTATCAGATTCCCATTGTCATTATACCCATAGCATCCAACACTTAATTCTGTCGAAGGGGCCTTCTCCGATTTAGTAGAATTTACATCTTCCTCGGATCGAATCATCTCCGATTTGGATTCCATCTTACAGGAAACTGTTATCATAAATATTAAATATATTAAAGCTGACCTTTTCATATTCATAGTGGTATACATATCGGAAAATATTTTTAGCTTACAAATACTGGAATATATCATATTATAAATGATAACAGACGAGTTATAGGCAATGGCCTATTGCGCTATTTTTCTATATCTCATCATAGGTATTTCCCCTATCATTAAATTAAGCTTGCCCTTCTTATCAATATTAATGGCATTTATCTTTTTCATCATTTTCAAAAATTGTTGCTCACCATCACCACAGAACATCATTGTGGTGGGCCCTGGTTCACCTATGTCAATGCTATCTCCTTTTATTGTAAAATCGGCAGTATAACCGTTACAGCTGTTATTGCCAGTAATCTTTCCTGTGGCCTTGTTAAATGAGATTACCGGTTTCCTGTCAGGATACAGACCATTAAAGGCTATCCGCGTTCCTGAAATATACTCCAATTCCCATAATGAATTGTAAAGGTCAATGTTACGAGCGTTTTTGGTTGTGGTACATGAACCAATAACCATAACGAAAAAGGTTGAAATTATAAGGTATTTTTTTTTCATCTATTTATTTTTTGATCAAATTATTCCGAAAATTACCGGTGACAATTAGTAATATCATTATCAATATGGACACTCCCAAAATTATGCCAATATTAATTAAAGCAATTTGAATACCTATTTCAGGGATATTAAGAAAAGGATAAGGATAATACCCGGATAAATATCCCCTTGAAAAAATGAACATAACATAAATTATTGGATAGAGTAACCAGCACAGGACTGATTTTGTTTCAAGGTCACTTTTATTGGAATAACGGAACCAATAGATTAAAAGATATATTGGGATAACCGTATGCAATAATTCATCGACCACAAATTGTAAGCCAGTAGGATTCCATATATGTCGTAAACTAACCTGATAAACCAAACCCACAATTAATATAAACGTGGTTAAAGCCGTCAACGCTCCATTGGATATGAAAAGGTTAAGAGGTTTTTTTTTCGAATTGAGATAGGACAGTGTAAAAAATAATGCTACCATTATATTGGTCAAAATAGTAAAAAAACTAAAAAAACGGATAATTGTTTCGGGAATCCCCGCTTGTCTATTTATTATCAATAAAACAAATTGACCAATGATTGCGAACCAACCTAAAATTAGTCCTATAGCTTCAAATTGTCTTTTCATATACCTAGAATTACTAAAAACTAGAAACGATAAGTTATTGGTTATAAACCAACGTTTTATCATATAAATATATAAAATCTGGAAATTTAGACATTATGGAAAATGAAGTAATGATATTTATGGCAACTGGATTTGCTACCTTAGTCTTTTGTTTTGAACCTTAGTAATTCCTTCCACCCCATTATTGCGGAATAACCTTGTAAATGTGCATCGTAGGAATGATAATATATCTTTTTATTTAAATCAAGGATTACGGGCCATTGGATATCATCAACACCTTGACCCAATACGTTTACAATGGCCGTTTCAACAAACTCAGTACAAATGGCTCCAATTATCCTAATTTCCTCAGTGTATCCCGATCCCGATAATCCGATATAAAAGTCCGCCGGTTTTCCGCTAAAGGAACATGGTGGAATCTCTTCTACAAAAAGTAAGGAATTTTCCAATGGCCCATCATAGGATTCGCAAATGGTATTAAATGAATTTCTGACGCCTTTCATAATTCCAAAGTTACCTTTTTTATTGTCTAATGATTAAATTGACCTAATACTTATCACCTGAATTATTAACGACTGAATCAATTTAAATACAGAATCTTACACATATAATCAACTAAAAGTGCCTATTCACAATTTTTTATTTTAATCTCAGAGGATGTTAACTAAAGTAAAATACTAGGTATTTGAAAAAAAAGAGTGTTCCTAACGCCATTTTACATAATATTGCTATTAATCTAATCCCAGATGAACCCAGTACTTAATCTCATAATGAAGGCATAGAGCACCATGACAAAAAGTGCTGCACAGGTCCAAAAGTAGATTTTAAATCCATGTTGTACAATTTGGTTTCCCAGGTTCTTAAAGGCTTCCAAATAAACTTTCTTAATAAGTAATGATTTTACCATGTTTCGGGGGTTTTGTTTTTTGCAAACCTAGGGCCGATTACCTTATTGAGGTTGTATTTTGGATATAATGGTATTTTATGGGTTGAGTGGTATATCAAAGTTGGTAGAACTAATAATATGGGATTTTATCGACAATATTGTATGGTTGTAGAAGACTTAATTTTAAGAGGGGCTAACATTATAGCTATAAAATATTTAAAAGATTAAAGTTTAATTCATGAAATAGGCGTTGGTCTATTTAGAAGGAATCTTATCGATAAAGTACTGATGAATAGGTGGTTATTATATAATTTAACGGTCGCTTAACCAATAACTTCATTCCTAAATCATCATAAAAGTGGATAAAGATAAATCTGGTTTTTTTGAATACACCAAACACTACAGCGCTATTTCCTTTAATGTCAACTATTCCTATTATGCCGATGATACTAAGGAACTTTTTTTTACCGCACAACCTATAGACCCATTAAATAATTTAAAACTGACACAGGAATTTATATACGGAAAAATAGATATGGAATTTAATTTACAGATCGGGCTTAGGGACTTCCAAATTGTAATGACCCCGAAATTACATGATAGAATGGGATTGCTATACGAAGAAATTAGAAGTGAATATGTGGAATTCAGGAATAAGAACTTCTAAAATGGTAAATTTTCAGATGTATCTATCCACCAAAGGCCAGTTATTTTATTGATAAAAATAACCTAACTTTTGTACCCTCATTAATCGCTCTATGGTAAGATAATGAAACCCTGAAAATCAGTCTAATTATAAAGCGGACTTAATCCCTCTTTCTCTTCAAAAAATGTTTGATTCGAAATATTACAACATGCACTTTTACATGAATGCAATGGATGAAAGAGTACGGAGTTTAACCTTAATATGTTTTCCTTTCTTTAAAAAACAATAAAAGACACTTGTTAATGCCTCTGTATTCTACCTATTTTACCAAACTAATTCTATAACGGTGCAATTACTTTTGGAATTAATTTACCAAAATGACAGCTCAGATCTCACTGAGTTTCAAAAGTGGTCACTAGGAACCCGTGATCGGAAGGAAATGTAAAGGTCTTACCATTAATTACCAATGGCTCAGCAAAAAACGCTTTATAAGATTCTGATTTGATTGCTTTTAATTTTGTCCCCTTGTAATAAAGATAGTCGATCCTATGGTCATCGTTCTTGTCCTTGGTATGCCATGTTATCCCTGGATAGGTAACTGGGTCAGGATTCAAGGTTCGATAGGTGTCGATCAATCCTATCTCTGCCAAGATTTTGGTAGTATACCAGGGTACAACTAAACCGTTATGAGACTCTTTGGTCTCTTCTCCCCAATCCAAATGCGAAGGTGTATTCAAATCACCTCCAAATACCATAGGAGTCACATCCGCTTCGGCTGCATATTTCTTAAGATAGGGAAGTACTTTTTTTAGCATTTCATATTTTGTCCCAGTTTTTTCCCATTCCAAAAGTTCTTTCACCGATTTACCCAAATTTTCAGGCTCATCTTCCCATGGCATATAATGGAACCAATTGGAAAAAAACCTAATTTTCTGATTATCGATTAGAATTTCACGGCCGCCAAGATAAAATGGGAAATTGGTATCGATCCGTTCCCCAAAGGGAAATTTTGAAAATATGGAAAGATTTACACCTTTGTCATTCAATGCGGTGCCCTCAGGGGCTATCAAATGAAAATTATACCCCAAGGAATCTGCGATCATCTTGCCAGAGCCATAAGTTTCCACCATCAAAATAACGTCCGGGTTTATTTCCCTAATTATTTTCACAACATTTTGTGCCCCATTTTCCATATCGTTGCCGCCGTGCAATATGTTCCAGGCCATTACTTTAAAACTATTGGTTTTCACCTGCCCATAACAACCTAAAATGGATAAAAGCAAAACCAGTAAATAAATATGTTTTCTAATCATCTTCATAAGTTCCCATTGTCATTAAAAAGTACCATATATGGATAATCCGTAAGTCCCTTAATATTTTTTAAGTGATTGTAGAATAATCTTTTCTTTTACATGAGGTTGAAGGCCGTATTGATAATTATACATAGCTCCCTCCCAATCTCCGTACATAGGATTGGGAAGAACAATAAATCTACTCCCGAACATAATGGCGTTATTCTTGACTTGGAGATTGCGCTCTTCCAATGGCATTTTATCAAAAATAGCACTGAAATCGCTGAGATTATCCCCAATCAACAAAAGGATTTCATGTTCCTCCGACACCCTTTTTCTACGTATTTCTTTACCCGATGTTGTCGTTTTCATTGTAAGATGACCATCTGTTGCATCGGGGAAACCCCAGCGTTGCAAATCCTTTAATGTTGCTGCCCTTTCTTTCTCCAGTCGATTGGTAATATAAAAAACTGATACGCCCTTATTTTTGGCATAACGCAGAAAAGACAAGGCTCCGGGAATTGTATCGCACTCAATTCTTGAGGTCCATTCAACCCATGAAGAGTCGCTATATTCGGCTCCCTTCAAAGCCTGATGTACTTGATAAGGGCTATTGTCCAGAACAGTTTCATCAATATCGGTTACAATGGCAAACGGTTTTGCGGAAGTATCTTGTACTAGTTCATCCAATCTCATACGAGCCAAATTATACGCTTGGTGGCACAAAGCTTTATACTCGCCCGCCTTTTGTTGCCAAGCTGCTGCCCATGCTGGGCCTTGTAATAATAATGGGGAAGTATTTTCTGCATTATCAATATTATGCTGCACCTTACAGGAAGAGGTACCGACTATTAACATAATTAAGGACAAATAATAAATTTTATGCAGTACATTCCGAATATGGAAATATCTATTACCTCTCATCTTTTTGATGTTTAATTATGATATTTAAGTTTATATTATTCCAGACCTTGGACATGTAAATTTAGTACGTTAAAACGAATGGGGGAAATAGGTATTGGATATTGATCCATCATCAAATAATTCTATTATTGCATATCCTGGGGGCGTCTCATGATACCAACTTTTACCGGCGGATTCCTTATTTCCCTCCTCCCACCAAAATCCACTAAGTGCACCATTGCAGAAGTAGTTTACATTATTGTAAACAGCTCGATCCAACAAATGCACATGGCCGCTGATACAGTTTATATTTTTATCGGGGTGGTTATGGAGCAGCTTTGTAATGAACTTACTGTCCGTGTGATTACCGCCATCAATATGCGTGCAAACACCAAGAATCGGGTAGTGGGACATAATCAAAATAGGGATTCCCTTAGCCAGGTTGTTCAAATCTTTATCCAACCATCCCAACTGATCATCGTCCAAAGAGCCGCCATTACCATTATTACTGTCCAATACTATGAAGTGCCAACCCTTGTCATCAAAGCTATAATACCGTGAAGGCATTTTCAATTGTTCTACAACATAATCCTTCCCGTACATGGGGTCTGTTTTTTCCGGAGCCGCCCACCACATATCATGATTGCCCAAACAGCTATATAGATTATATTCTGAAAAATCAGAACGCAGTTCATTCCATATTTCCCATTGTGCCAGGACGCGCTCCCTTGTTATATTGTCATAATCAGCAGCGTAAATGGTATCTCCGCCGTTTAGAAAGAAGTCAACTTTATGTTTCTTTATTTCTTCTAGACAATTTTTAAAACGCCTCGGAGCATTGTGTTCCGGTCGAATGTGCACATCAGTTATATGGGCAATCCGAAGTAACCGTTTGGATTTGCTTTCAGATTTATTCCCTTGGGCAATTGCAATGCCACTCAACGCCGCAGCACCTGTTGCTAGGCCCATACTTTTTATAAGCTTTCTTCTAATTGGATCGTGCGTTTTTCCCATTTTGTCGGCCTAATTTTTTGTATACGTTAATTTTTAAACACCCATGAATTTATGGTATTATTTTTACCCTCCAACACAATTTTGTAGAAATTGGAAGGGAATGTTGATACGTCTATAATGACCTTTTGTGATTTAACATTAACTTTTTTATACAATAGGTATTCATCCTGGCCACCCTCGTGAAAATTATTTGAGGAGGAAATCCAAATTTTAATCTTTCCCCTTTTCTCATAAGCATCCCAAGAAAGATTAATTTTATTGCCTTCGAGAACTCCCTTGGCATTCGAAACTGAGATAGGACCAATTAGTGGCACTCCATCGATTTCCCAAAACAGTTCTTTTTTAGGCCGGATGTCAAGATTGCGTAATATAGTTGGCAAAATATCCACAACACCGGGTTCTGTTTTGTTAAAATATTGGTTTAACCCTTGTGCGTTGGTAACAATCCAAGTTAGACGCTCTCTAGGGCTTTGTCCACCATGTCCTTTTCCTGTTTCCTTGTTTCTTCCATGGTCCGTTGTAATGTATATTTGCCAGTCTTCATTATAATTTTCCTTTCTGAACTTCATGGCTTTCCACAAATAGCCGATTTGATCATCCATTGTTCGAACGGCGCTATAAAATTGATCACTGTCCCCAAATTTATGCCCCATGTCATCTGTATATTCCAAATATACCCATGAAAGGTCGGGGGCCTTATCTTTGATATATCTGGAAGCTTCTGCCACAACATGTTCATCTATTTTATTAATATAGGAGCTTTCTTCGTCATGTGGGAAATTCAAAGTATCATGTTCAAAACCATCAAAATAATAGTCAAGTTTAATATTCCCTGTCTTCACAAGGTTTTCCCCTACTAATTTAGTGCGATTGTCCTCCCATGTAGAGAACACGGCAGTTTTCAACTCAGGGCGGTATTCCTTTGCATATCTAAAAACAGTCCAATAATTATAGTTGGGATCTTTAATTCCGTTTCCCCATACATTGTGTTTATTAGCCCAAGTTCCAGTAAGCAAACTATTGTAGCCAACAGCCGATATAGTGGGCGTCTGAGAATATCCATCTTTTTCTCCCCCTACATAGGCACGGGTATATCCGCCTTCTTTGGAAATGGCATCCAAATTGGCAGTCGGAATCTTTTCTATGACATCTGCAGGTATTCCATCCACAATGACAAAAAGAACTTTTGGTAAGGCATTGGTTTGTCCATAGCCCTTCAAACTAAAACAAACTACTACTATAAGATACTTTAAGGTCTTAATCATCTCCTATTGATAATCGAATTAAATTAGAACTATTTCATGACAAATTTGTTTCAATAAACACTGTAATCGGAAGGCAAATTAGCGACCAGTATACGTAGTTGGTCGTATTCAATTTATGTTTAGAAGGAAAGATGTGGTTTTAAGGAAAACCACATCTTCAAAAACTAAACTAACTCAATCAAATTAATTTTTTAAGGAATAGAAAATACATTTTCTGAGGTATACCAATAAACCCAAGAACCCCCGGATTCATAATAAACATCAATGGATACTATAATTTCTCCAGCGCAAATATTAAATGCCCCCTGCCCGTTTTGCCTAAATTCATAAACATAGCCATCATTATCAGTGCCTGCCTGATAGTTATCAAAAGTAGCCGTACCAGCCGTACCACCTTCAACGGTTGGAGTTAGGGTTATTCCTAGGCTGGCATTTGGAAATGCACCATAATCAATTAGGTTGCCTGTTAACATAACCATAGAGTCTGTCACAGCACCTGTCACGGTATGATTACCCGCAGAACTAATCAAATTTGGTGTATTGAAAATACTTATGGTCTCGCTACATTCATCATCGATAATTATTAAGGTAACCGATTTATTGGATTGATTCACAATCCCGACCCCAATATCAATCTTCGGATTACTAACACTTTCTATTTCAATGGTCAAACTCCTTTCTTGATCACTGTTCAGTAAATTGTCAACAATATTTATCAGTAAAGGCTCCGATTTTATTTCACCTGCTTTGAAGGTTACCGTAGTCGATTCTACGTCATAATCAATTCCTGGTTGCGAATTGTTGGCCGTAATATTTACGGTAACGTTAAAATCCTCCTCAAGTACACTACCATCATATCTAAGATAAACAGGATAAGATCCCTCATTATCAGTGGAATAGGTTTCCTGCACGATTATTTCATCTGCTATGAAGGATACAAACTTGTATTTTTCAAAATCATAGTGGGTTACCTCTTCCTCACATCCCAAGGTTAAAAGGATAAAAAATAGAAATATTATGGATTTTATAGTTTTCATTGGTTCGTTGTTAATATTGATTTTTAGATCATTGTTTACCATCCCATTATTTGTTTCAATTGTGGATTAAGTGCCACTTGGTGCGCCGGTATTGGGCGGTAATAATATTTGGGTTCCACAAAGCTTGGCTGATCTACAGAGGTAACCATATTCCCAGAAGTTCCGTTGGATAAAAATAAGCTTGCACTACTATCCCCAAAGAAACCAGCTTTGTAATAAATTAGATCTACACCTAGGGAATTAGTTTCTTTTGGTGAAGGAATATCCTCACTACTGGAAATAATACTGATGTCTACAACACCATCACCTGTCATATCATATTTCCCAAGACCTGGAAAATACATACCTTGCGGGATTTCTTCCAAAATCTTTCCTGCATGCCACCTCATAAGGTCGTCAAATCTGAATGATTCTACGGCGAATTCTACACGTCTTTCACGTCGAATTTCCATAATAACCCCTTTGTTGCTACCAGTAACATTTGGAAAATCACTTTCTAGGATTGGATCTATATTGTTATTGGCCACGGTTAAGTCCAAATTGGGCAGCCCTGCCCTACCCCTCAACTTATTTAGGCTGACATCCAAATCGTCCTGTTCAATAGTTCCCAATTCAGCCATTGCTTCCGCATATATTAAAAGTGCTTCTGCATACCTGTAAACTGCAACATCGACCCCTGCACTTTCCACGGTATTGTTATAACCTTTTATTTGGTGATAACCAGTAAAATTTTTGTTCAATTCCAAAACATATGGATTTGTACTTCCAGCGGATATCCATCCCGGATAAACAAAAGTTTGGGAAAGCCGTGGGTCTCTATTCTGAAATTCCTGAACAAAGCCAAAGCTCTTGGAACCAGCTTGTTCGCTAAATCTGGCACCATCGGACATTAAGTAGGAATCCATCAGGGCCTTGGAGGCACTTTGCTCATAATTACCAAAGACAGTACCATTACCACTGGTTTTCTTCTTGTCCACATCATATACGTTAACAAGGATAGCTTCAGAATTACCGGACAAATCCTCAGAATTGAATAGAGCGGCATAATCCTGATCCGGATTTCCCGTATTATGGATATCAAAATTTCCCGAATCCATTAGTTCCTTTGCGGCATTCATGGCCATTTCAAGATATTCATTTGCAGTACCATGTAAATTTAGCTCAGAATGATATTTTCTATAAGTCCCTTCGTATAATGCAATCCGTGCCTGCAACATTATAGCGGACCACTTGTCAATGTTCCCATATGCAACATCTTCCCTTATATACTGGGAAGCAAATTGAATATCACTAATAATACTGTCCACTACCAACGCTCTTGGGTCTCTTGGTTTATACAAGGATTCATCTTCTGGGTCCAAGGTTTTTGAATACCAGGGAACATCTGAAAACCTTTTCACTTTGTCAAAATAAAATTCTGCCCTGTAATATTTACCAAGTCCTTCGAAATGCATTTTAGCATCCACCTCTATTTCGGCCTTTTCAAAATTTTCAAGAAAGAAATTGACACTCCTTAATCGGCTCCAAGACCAGCCAGAACCAATGTTCTCCGCACTGGGACTACCAATGGTTATATTCTTGATTTCGACTGCGCCCGTAGTGGCCATGTCATCTGTTCCCTGGTCACCTAAGAACATCCCATAACCAGGTAGGGAATGCAGACCATTGACATACAATTGAAGGTCCGATTCCGAATTAAAAAAATTGTCTTTAGCTAATGATGACTCAGGATTAGTGTCCAAAAAATCATCGTTGCACCCCACAAGGCCCAGTATAAGAACTACTATTATTTTGTACGTATTTTTCATTGTATTATTTTTAATTTCAACCATTTAGAAAGTAAGATTCACACCAACGGATAACTTACGATGAAAAGGATAAGCATATCCCCTACTTCCAGTAGCTTCTGGATCTATATGTTTTTTAATGGAGGACCATTCATATATATTTTCACCAGTTATGAAAAATCTTAATTTGGAAATATGCATTTTATCCAGCAAATTATTTGGCAGTGCGTAGCCAATAGTAATATTCTTAAGCCTCAAGTAGGCTGCACTTTTTAAATATTTGGTCTGAGGAATATCCAATCCCGCCCCATAATTGGAATCAGCCAACCAACTTTGCAAAACAGGATATTCAGCATCGGTATTGGCATCGGCCAGGCCTGCATCTATATAGGATTGAGAGTGTTGGGCCCTTAATGCATCGCTATCGGCATTACCTCTGTAAAAATCCAAGAGATGCGGGTAAATATTGGCATATGGTTGTTGATATGCTCCCCAGAACAGGTAATTGGTTGGATAATAATCCCTTTTACCAACACCTTGTAAAAATCCCGAGACGTCAAAACCTTTCCAAGCCATGTTCATATTAAAACCTATTTGATACCTCGGACTTGAATTTCCTATTAATTTCAGATCTTTGGGATCATTGGCAGATTCCCCACGTAATATTTTACCATCACCGTCCTGGTCTACATATTTGGGCCATCCAGGCACAATGGACAAGGCTCCCCATGGAACAATGGCGGATTCATCCAGGGCCGCGATCTCTTCCTCGGTCTTAAAGAACCCATCATTTTCCAATCCCCAGATTTCTCCAACTTTAGCCCCCTTTCTCCATTGGGAAAAAAGTTGTCCGTCATTGTCAAATCTGGTAATCGTAGTTTCATTGTCTGATAGTATCAAGGAACTACCAAAATCAAATGTACTACCTCCTAAAATAATGTTATTCTTATACCCAAGTGTTACTTCCCAACCATAGGTTTGAAGGTCTGCAACGTTGGCACTGGGAGGTGCGGTACCCAATACCCCCGGCAATTCCTGACTAGGGGTTAGCATCCCTATCGTATTTCTAATATAATTATCTAATGAAAGGTTCAATGAATTATCAAAAAAACCTAAATCAACCCCAAAATTGGTGGTCACTACCTTTTCCCAAGTATAGGTATTAGGATTTATCCCTAGCCCAGGTGCAAAAACTGTTTTCGGGTATTCCCCATCAATCAAATACCCAGACTGACCTGTTGACATAGTGTTGATATGTCCATAATTGCCAACGTTTTGATTTCCCAAGGAACCCCTTGATATCCTAAACTTTAAATGATTTATCACATCGCTCACTTCTTCACCAAAACCCTTGCTCGCAATCCATGCTAGCGAAACCGATGGAAAAAAGCCATATCTATCTTCTTTCGGGAATCTTGATGAACCATCATATCTACCATTCAGTTCTAAAATATACCTTTCATTATAGATATAGTTCAACCTTCCAAAAATACCGTTTAATGCCCAGTCGGAATATGCCCAGCCCACAGTTTGCTCTCCAGTGGCCAGTGCAAGGTTGGGAAGATCGGATGAAATAAGGTCATCCCTATTGGCGGAAAACCATTCATATTCGTTTACCTCTTTATTATAACCTACAATGGCCGTAATATTGTGTTTGTTAAATTCTTTGGCGTAAGTGGCGTAAAGGTTTAATACATTGTATTTGTTTTCGCCCAATGCCTCATAAGCATAATCTTCACTTACTTGTTCCCTTACATCGTTCGGACCAAAACCTATTTTATACTTTGTGCCATCCCAATGTCTACGATCAAAATCTTTTTTAAAAGTATGCTCGGCTGTCAGGGTCAATGCTTTGTCAAATAAATATAGATTTAGTTTGTTAGTGGTTTGAATACCCGTCTCTGTAATTGCAGTTTTGCCACCATCTATCATTCGTGCTGCTGCGTAACCGGCATCCGTATTTGCCCAGGTGCCATCTGGATTTTTCACAACATCTGTTGGCCGAATATTATAAATATTTGTTATCCCATAGGTAGGTAAATTCCTGTTGGTAAAGGACAGAAAGGTATTGTTCTCAAAATCCATCCAATTATAAGGCGTAATCGACACTTTTGATCGAAGTGCGTTGCGCTCCCATGAATCTTCCGCTAATCTATTCAATCCATTTTCCAGCGTATGGTTTCCCGAAACGTAGTAACTAATAACTTCTTTTTTCTCGCTATTGGGGTCTACAATTTCCTTTTTTCCACTTATAGAAATATTATGGTTTTGAGAGAAAGCAGCGCTATTAAAAAAATACTCATTCCAATTGGTATCCCCCATATATTGCCATCTGTTAGGATTCTGGGGATCCAATCGCACATTTGGCACAGTTGGATCGTTGGAACGATCTCTGGCCCAGGCGTAAGTCTCATCCGAATAATTCACATAATCCCATGGCGTATTATTGGTTGCCGTATCCAACAATCTCGAAAAAATATATGGATCTGTTATTGGTTCCGGTGTAATTGTAGGTTTTCCCCATATAAAGGAATTTGAATATGTAATCCTACTTTGCCCTCCTTCCTTGGTTGTTACCAGCACAACACCAAAAGCTGCCCTCGCACCATAAATTGCGGCCGAGGAAGCATCCTTCAAAACAGAAATTGTGGCTATATCATTAGGGTTCATACGGGTAAGGTCGGCCTCTGAAGAGGGTACACCGTCTATCATAATCAATGGGCTTCCGCCGTTTATGGAAGTAAAGCCCCTAATGTTGATACTCGCGGTACTGCCTGGTGCGCCATTGGCAAAAGTAATATTCAAGTTGGCCACTGTGCCCTGTAGTCCCTGGGATACGTTGGCAATTGGCCTGTCCTCCAATTGTTTCATATCCACCACGGCCACGGAACCGGACAAGTTAATTTTCTTTTGGGTACCATATCCAACTACCACGACCTCATTAAGCGCTTGGGAATCAGGGGCCAAAAGGACTTTAATTGAAGATTTTCCACTCACCTTAACTTCCTGGCTTTGAAAACCTATGTAGGAAATAACAAGAGTGGCATCAACAACAGGAACTTCAATACTAAAATTACCATCAAAATCGGTAACCATTCCTGTTGTTGTTCCTTTTACCATGATACTGGCTCCTGGCAATGGTTGATTGGTCTCTGAATCCAATACTGATCCGGTCAAAATCTGCCCTTGGGCAAAGGAGAACTGCCCCGTAAACACTATAAGGATAAAACCGCATAAGATTTTAATAAGTGATCTGCTTTCGCTAAAGCATCGGTTCTTTTCTTTTTTCATAAAAGTGAATTAAAAATTTAAATTTTTGGTTTCGGTTAAATGAATCGTTTATTCTCTTTGCAGAATATCTAAAAACGAAAGTAACAAAATAAATTGATTGAATGACCAATCAATTTAAAATTTTTGTATTTTTATTGTTAAGTTTATATTAACTTGTACAGCTGATGGGAAGAAAAAGTTTAAAGAAAGAGCGTCAATCGGAAATTATCGAGGCCTTTTACAAGGTAGCGCAAAAAGAGGGTCTGGAGAATGTTTCTTTGGCCAAGGTGGCAACGGAAATGGACGTGAATACCAGTTTGGTATTGCATTATTTCAAATCCAAGGAGGAGCTTCTGTTCGGGTTGATAAATTTTATCCTTGAGCGATATAAAAAGCTCTACACTTCAGAATATAACAAAGAAAGAAGTGGCTCCAGATTGGTGAGTATCATAAATAATTTGTTTTCCAGAGAATGGAACGAACTTGTAGATGATGGCGTATTTTATAGCTGTTTTGCCTTGATTTTCCGGGACCAAAAAGTAAAATTGGCCTATAAGGAATTACACGATTATTTAAGACTATTGCTAACTGAGGTAATAGAAGAGGCCAAAAGAAATGGAGAAGTAAATATCCAATGTTCCAAGGAAACAGCTGATTTAATATTTGTCATGGTAGAAGGGGCGTATTACTATCTATCCCTCTTTGAAACTAACGAGGAGTATTATGAAAAACTAGAAAAGTACAAGGAGGCAGCGATTGAAATGCTTCAATTTAACGGCCCTACCTACTCCTGATTTGACTCACTTTTCCTTTTTTGGATTTTGACAATGGCATAAATCCCAATAAACATCCATATAAGGTTAGTAAAAAAATTAGGCCTATCCTGGGTATCGTAGGCACAAATAACCAAACACAAACCACCTGCAACGTTCATCAATTGATAAAGTATACTTCTAGCATTCAATCGGTTAATGCTCAGGAGAAAATAAGAAATTATAAATAAGGCGGAACCTGTCCACCCAATGATTTCGAATATGTTCACTTGAATTTGATTTTATGGTGTGACAAGATACTTCGAATTTTGTTATGTGTATTTTTTAAAATATTAGTTGTATTTATTTGAGTTAGAAATCCAAAACGCACTTAAATCTCTTACCTTTCCGAAACCGGCTACTACCTAAGACTTTTTCAAGCTACACATTTACCACAACTAATCAAGGACGATAATCGGAGTCTGTTCATAAATTCAAATCGTGATATGAGAATCAGACTAAACAAACAACTTAAAAAAAATTTATAGCAGTTAAAAAATATCCTAATAATAACAATCTACATTGATCAATTCACCACAAAATGATATCAAATGAGACCCTTTGATGTTTAGCAATGTTAAATTTTAGTTAAAGAACAAAAGTGAGCCTAAAGTGAGCCTAATTGGCTTTTTCAAGAAAATAAAAAAGGCTTCCAATCTCTCGGAAGCCCTATATTTGTTGACGTGATGGCACTAGGATTCGAACCTAGGACCGCCTGCTTAGAAGG
>TARA_R110002049_G_scaffold199948_2_pt1 | contig 15472 bp, 15 predicted proteins | sample TARA_R110002049 | Tara Oceans TARA_R110002049 (sample SAMEA4396941) | marine metagenome | biome: Polar Biome; feature: [SRF] surface water layer (ENVO:00010504); material: water (ENVO:00002006), including particulate matter (ENVO:01000060) such as... | depth 5 m | reverse complement strand
ATCGGATCGAGCCTGAGATCAGACGGCCGTCGCCGGAGGTTTACTCTGCTCCCCGCTGTTTCGCGCTTTCATCAAGTGTTGGAGGACAAGGCGCAAGCTTACGAGGGCTTCGTCCGTTTAGGCCGCACTCATCTCAATGATGCGGTACCGATTACTCTGGGGCAAAACTTTGCGTCCTACAAGTTGCAGATCGAGCGGGCAAAACGGAGGGTCAGTGCCGCCTTGTCGGGTCTTCACAGCCTTCCGCAGGGTGGAACGGCAGCGGGTTCAGGTCTAAACGCACCACATCAGTTTGCTGATGCATTCGGCAAGGCCCTCTCCCGCCGCTCCGGCAGGCGTTTCACGGGGACTGTTGCATTAATTGACGATGGCCGTATGGATAACAGTGTTTTAGACGGGCTTATGTAGCGTTAGTGTCGAAAAGCCCATCGATGAATGCGATCTCTCCTGTGACCCCTGGTTGTTTGTGATGGATGTGACCGCGTTTGATCGTTCGTATCGTCTCGAGCCCGCTTAGGGTCGCCTTGGCCGATCGCAAGGATCGAAAGCTCTGACGGTATCCAAGGGTCCGTTTCATGGCCGCGTGATCGCTTTCGATGAGGTTGTTGCGCCACTTCTTGTCGATATGCCGGATGCTGTCAAAATGTAGGTCATAGCGACAATTGATCTCGCGGATGACACGTCGATAGGTCGGAGCTTTATCTGTGATGATGGTGACCGGGCGATGGAGCCTTACACGCTCAATCGCTTTGTTAAGAAAGGCCTTAGCCGCCTTGGCATCTCGCCGCGCAGTCAGGCGGAAGTCGATCATCTGACCGTTTGCATCGACAGCCCTCCACAGATAGCGCCATTTGCCGCCGACGCGGATGTAGGTCTCATCCACATGCCAGTCGACGCTGGCCCGGCGCAGATGTTTCTCGGTTCGCTTGGTTAGTTCGGGGCCAAACTTCTGGACCCATCGATAAACGGTCGATCGGTCGACTATTACGCCGCGCTCTTCCAATAGTTCGACAACATCTTGGTAAGACAGTGGATATCGCAGATACCAGCGTATAGCACATAGGATGATCTCACGTGGAAAGCGGTGATGTTTGAACGGCGATTTGCGCGGCATACTCGACCTCAAAAACAGCAACCTTCCCAAGAACTGCGATTAACGCAACAGTCCCTAGTTTTCTACTAAGCGGCCGGATGTACATGGATTGGGTGGTGACTGCCGATCTGTGAAAGTTGTCCAAGTTCACTTATCATTTAGTGGGGATCACCCAGTACATGTGGCGGCGGTTCCTCAAAAGCGGTCATTGACCAAGTGCAGCCAAATGGTGCTTTGTTCCGCATTGCGGCCCGTGGTTCAGACCGCAGCGAAGATCGGGTCCGAGCCCAAATTTTCTTTATCTGACAGGCTCTTTACGTTTGCTGCATGCCGTGCTGGGACCCAGAAGGGGGCCGAGGGGATCGTCAAGTTGTTGTCCGGAATCGAAAGTGGGGGTGCGCTACCTTCTGTCAGGCGGCCATGCTTTTTGCACAGTCGTTCCAGCGCTCGAACGCGGCGGCGAGGCTCTGACGGTATTTGGAGGCGGTCATCTTGTGGCGGCGAGGGCGGAACAGGTTGGCGGTTTCATCGTGGGCGCAGAGGAACCTTTGCGCCTGTCTTGCCGATTCGAAACGGCCTTGGATTTTCTCGCGCTTTCGCGTAGGTCTGTGCGATCCCTCAATACGATTGTTCAGTCCCTTGTGCGCCCGGTGATCCACGTTCAGCCCGAGCTGCCGCAGGGCCGCGCCGTAGCTGCGCAGTTTGTCCGTCACGATGACGCGGGGCTCACCCCAGCTGGCGATCAGCTGTGAAATGAAACGCTTCGCCGCCCGCGCATTGCGGCGCGTTTGCACGAGGATGTCGAGAACTTCGCCGTTGCTGTCCACAGCGCGCCACAGCCAGTGTCGCACGCCGTTGATCATGATCACCACCTCGTCCAAGTGCCATTTGTCGGTAGGCCGCGGGCGCGTAGCGCGGACCCGTTTCGCGATCTGCGGCCCGAATTTCCCCACCCATGCGCGGATCGCCTCATAGCTCACCACGATACCGCGCTCGGCCAGCAGTTCCTCGGCATCACGCAGGCTAAGCGAGAAGCGATAATACGCCCAGACCGCGTAGGAAATGATGGAGCGCGGAAAGCGGTGGCCTTTCAGGCGCGGTGCCGAAATCTGACTGATCATCGTACGGAGCTACATAACTGCCCTGCGGAGGGCAATAACTTGACGATCCCGCTCAGAGGTATAGCAACGCGCTACGACAAGACGGATTGTAGCTACATAGCCAGTTGGAACCTTGCTGCTACTTTGATTGCATCAAGATGAGTGTCCATAGCCCCTAATAAATACTTGTCTCGGGTGCCAAGCCTTTGCAGACTATCCCGCGGTACATGCCCTGAGAGTTAAAAGGCATGGCGATATTGCCCGCTGCATCGACCGCGATCATGCCGCCGGAGCCGTCATTGTTTGCCAAATCCTTCATTACGACGTGATGGGCAGCAGCTTGCAATGTTTCTCCTGCGTGGCGCATCCGGGCCGCGATCTCTGCGGCGGCGTTCCAGCGGATGAATACCTCACCATGGCCCGTTCCGGACGCGGCGCAGGTCTCGTTGTCAGCAAAGGTGCCCGCGCCAATCATCGGCGTGTCTCCGACGCGCCCGGGTGCCTTGGCGGTCATCCCGCCGGTCGAGGTGGCGGCGGCGATATTGCCGTCCTCATCCCGTGCCACTGCGCCGACGGTGCCATGGCGGCGCGCCGGATCATCCGAAACCTCGCCGCGTGCGCGCATCACAAGCGATTCTTGTAGCGCATCCCAACGGGACTGGGTGAAGAAATAGTCCTTATCTCCAAACTCCAGCCCGGCGTGACGCGCGATCTCCAGCGCATGGGGGCCAATCAGCGTGACATGTTCAGTCCGCTCCATCACCGCGCGGGCAAGTTTAATGGGGTTCTTGGGGCCAAAGACGCCGGCTACCGATCCGGCTCGGCGGTTTTTGCCGTCCATCACCGCAGCGTCCATTTCCTGAACCCCTTCGGAGGTATAGACCGCGCCCCGACCTGCGTTGAACAGCGGCTCATCTTCCAATGCGCAGACCGATGCTGTCACCGCATCCATGGCGCTGCCGCCGTTGCGCAGGACCGCTTCGCCCGCCTCCAAGGCCCGCGCGAGACCGGCATGGTAGGCGGTCTCCTTTTCGGGGGTCATGTTTTCCTTGAGAATGGTTCCGGCACCGCCGTGGATGGCAAGGGAATAGGTCATTTTGGTCCTTTCAGTCCGGCCTGCTCGGCGCAATAGGCGGCGATCTCGGCATGGGTGGCGATCCAGCAATCGCCTCGGGATTTGATGTGGTCAATCAACTCGTCGAGGATGAAAATCCGGCTGCGATAGCCGGTGACATGCGGGTGCATGGTGAGCAGAAATAGCCCGCCCTCATCGTATGCCCCGTCAAACTCACGGCGAAAAATATCCAGCACATCAGCGGGTGGGGTGTAGGGGCGTTGCGCGCCAAAACGGTTCATCATGAAGTATACCGCGTCATCGCGGATCCATTCGACAGGCAGTTCGACGATTCCGGTAGGCTCGCCTTTTTCGACGATCTCGTAAGGGTCATCGTCCGAGAACAGTGAACTGTCGTACAAGAGCCCCATCTCGCGGGCAATCGACAGGGTGCTTGGGCTGTAGTCCCAAGACGGGGTCCGCATGCCGACGGGGCGGGTGCCGGTGATCTTCTCCAGCGTGTCCGAGGCGCGCAACATCAGCGCGCGCTCGGCCTCGGCGGTCAATTGGGTGTTGCGCTCATGAATCCAGCCGTGCAACCCGATCTCATGGCCTTCATCGGCGAGGCTACGCTGCTCTTCAGGGTGTAGCAGGGCAGAGACTGCAGGCACAAAGAAACTTGCCTTGACCCCATGCCGATCCAGCACTTTGCGAATGCGCGGAATGCCCCGCCGCGCGCCGTATTCGCCCCAGCCAAGTCGCGCGATGCTTGTCCCACCGTCGCGCAGCTCATTGGTCTCGTGGTCGCTGTCGAAGCTCAGCGCCACGGCGCAGCGCGCGCCGCCGGGCCAAGACTTCGGCAACAGATTTTGGCCCGCGCGAACCTGTTCGACCAGCCCGCGCCAATGCAGCTCGTCCCATTCATGTGGATCGCTCATGCGTGGCCTCCATCGACGGATAGAATTTGCCCCGTGATCCAACCCGCGCGGTCGGAACACAGAAAGATCACGGCATCGGCGATGTCCTGCGCTCGGCCCAAGCGGCGCATATGGATGCCGCTGATGATCTGCTTTTGTCGATCGGGGCCAAAGGCGTCCCATTGTTTTTCGGTCGAAGGGTTCGACAGCACAAATCCCGGAGCCACGGAATTGACGGTGATGCCCCGCGGCCCCAGCTCCAGCGCCAGTTGCTTGGTCAACCCGACAAGCGCGTGTTTCGCAGCGGCATAGGCCTGAATGCCGGTTAAGCTGGGCTTTAGCCCCGCGCCTGAAGAGATCGTGACGATCCGCCCCGCGCTGGCCTGTTTCATCGCCGGCGCAAAGCCTTGGGCACACCACATGGCGGCATCGACATTCGCTTTAAAGATCGCCAGCCAGTCGGCTTCGGAGATCTCTTCCAGCGGGCGGCCAACCTGACCGCGCACGCCACCGGCGGAGGTGATCAGGCCGTCGATCCGACCGTGTTCTTCAAGGATCTCGGCGCAGAGCTTGAGGGTCGTCTCGCGGTCGCCCAGATCACCCGTGTGGAGCGTGACGCCCTTGGCAGTCAAGCGGGCGAGGCCCTCGGCGTCGATGTCCATCGCGGCCACGGTGGCCCCGGCGGCGCGGAGTTCAGACAGGATCGCGGCACCGATGCCCTGCGCTGCCCCGGTGACGGCAAAGACCTTACCCGTCAGGTCGATCTTCATGCCGCCACCAGGAGGTCGACGAGTTCGGCAGATTGTTCGCGCTTGCCGTCCTCGATGTCATGGATCAGCTCAACCATACGCGCGAGTGTCGGCAGCGCAATTCCGGCCTCACGGCCCAGATCGACCATCACGCCGATCTGCGCGTCGACCTCGGTCTTGCGTTTGCGCACCGCCAGATCGCGCCAGATGCCGGAATGGGTCTTGGCAGTTTTGCGGTTGTGGGCGACCATCTTGTCCATCGCCACGTCGATCGCGACGGTATCATTGGCGCGGAAGGCCGCTGGGTCAAAGCCGTTAAATCCCAAGGGGGCAACACCTTCATGCGCGGCCAGTGTCATCACCTCATGCCCAAGCGCGCGGTAGGCGGCGCGGTGCTGGGGCCGCCCCATGGCGTCTGACATGCTGTCGGGGGTGAGGGCGGTGCAGAATAGCAAGGAGCCATAGCCCATCTTGCCCCAAAGGTAGCCCCAGATGTTATCGGTCGCCACGGCGTCAGGCTCGACCAATTGCAGCAAAGCATGTATCTCGGCCACGCGGTCGCTCATGCTGCCGTTTAGCTCGCCCACGGCCACAGCAGCGCGATTACCAAAGAGGATGCGCCCCGGCTCCAGCCAGTCTGCACCGTAGTTGACGAAACAGCCGACGGTGTTTTCCGCACCAATCCGCGCGGCGATGACCTTCTCGTTCAGCCCATTTTGGGCTGAGACAATATAGCCGCCGGGTGCGAGATGCGGGGTCAGCATGTCCAGCGCGGCGGTGGTTTGATGTGCCTTGACGCAAAGATAGATGCGCTCAAATTGGCCTGTGAGTTCCGCAGGCGTGCTGGCCGGCAGCACTTGGCTGAATTTCTCGACTGGGCCCTCAATATGCAGTCCGGTGGTGCGCATGGCCTCAACATGCTCTTCGACCACATCAACCATATGCACGGCATGGCCTGCGCGGGCGAAATAGGCCCCCAGAATGCCGCCGATGGCCCCGGCCCCCCAGATCAGGATCGGTGTCTCGCTCATGTCCAATCACCCTCCAACTGCGCGCGGGTTTCGCGCACGGCGATCTCCCAAAGGCGATCCGTATCGGCGTCGGGCTTTTGATAGACCCCGCCATAGTTGCCGTCACCAATTAGCCTGCGCACACCCGCGGCGTTCCGATCGCGCAGCTTGTCGAAGGGGACAAAAGGCTTTTGCTCATCCGGCAGTTCACGGCCGGGCAGGCGGGTCCAGGGGAAGTTCTCCATCCAGGAAGCGTGGCTCGCGACCGGATCGATCTCCTGCACACAGTTCCACGTCTCGGGCGCGCGCCACCAGTCGTGAAAGCGGCAGCGGGCGCCTTCGTTGGCTTCCATCCACTCCATTGTAACCGGCTGCACCGGGCTGTTGCCACCATGGCCGTTTACGATCAGCACACGACGGAAGCCAGTTGCATAGAGACTGTCGAGGATGTCACGCAGAAGCGCTGCATAGGTGCTGAGTTTCAGTGAGACTGAGCCGGGGAATCCCATGAAGTAGGGTGTAAGGCCGTAAGCGACCGCCGGAAAGACCGGCACACCAAGCGGGGCGGCGGCATCGGCGGCGACTTTCTCGGATAGGATGGAATCGACCGAAAGGCTTAGATAGGCATGCTGTTCGGTGCTGCCGAGCGGTAGCACACAGCGGTCATCGGTTTTGAGGTACTCTTCGATCTCGATCCAGTTGCTTTGGGATATCTTCATTCTGCGGCAGCCTTTGTAGATTTGGTGGTGGCCCGGCATCGTTCGATGGCAGGCAGGATTTCTGTGCGAATGGCGTGAATGTCGGGGGTGTGGCGGTATTCGAATGCGGTCTGCTCTGCGCGCAGCGCGCCGCGCAGATAGTCCGCCCCGGTTGCGTAGATAACGACGTCTGCATTGCGCATGGCGACGGAAAGGCCGTCTTCGTCGCGTACCTTCATGGTCAACTGGGTCACATGCGGGGCGAACCGCAAGATGCCGGCTTTCATAATGGTGACGAAACCGGGGAAGTAGGAGTAAGCCAATGTTTTGGCGTCAGGCGGGATCGACGCCAGCGCCACGCGAGTGGTCTCATTTGGGATCAATGTGAGGCCGAGGACTTCCACGTCAGGGAGGATCTCTCGGGCTTTGGCGAGGAGCGTTTTGGGTGCGATAACAAGATCAATATCCTTAGGCGGATTGCCTGCAATCTCTTCGAGGACAGCCGAGTCGATCTCGTCCCTTTCCGGCAGATGCTCGCGCAGCTCTTCCGCGTAGGCATGGGTGGCGTCGGTGAAGTTGCCCACCATAAGGATCCGAATGGGACGAGGCGGGGCCGTGCTGGCCATCGAGATGCGCACCGCCAGCTCCGATGCGCTGACCCCGCAGGATTTCGCAAGACAGAGCAGTTCAGAGATTCGTTGGTCCAGTTGACGGAAACGTCCGTCGTTGCTGCGGTCGCCGTTGCCGCTCACAAATGTACCCGAGCCCACGCGTCCATCGACCAGCCCCGAGGTTTGCAAGGCAGCGTAGACATTGCTGACCGTTACGGGGGAGATCTTCAGGCGAGCGGCGAGCGCGCGCACCGAGGGCAGGCGCGCGTCAGAAGGCAATTCGCCCGATGCGATCCCGAACTCTAGCGCACCTCTCAACTGCACCGAAAGCGAGACAGAGGACTTGCGGTCCATCGCCTGTACGATTCGATCCATCGCCCGTTCAAATATTTCTTGTTTGTCACTCATAGCTATAACAATGAACGAATTTCATGGGCGCGACAAGGTGGTATCAGTATTAATGGCAAGTGTTCTCTCTATTATTGTTACATTTATGTATTGACCGTCATAATAAACGCTGTCTAGTGTAACTGTAACATATAACACATGGAGGTTTTGACCAATGAATAAACTTACCCTAAAATCAGCCGTAGCGGCACTGGCGCTGATGGCTGCCGCTCCGTCAGTTATGGCGGCCGATCTGGTCGTTGGCCTGCGCGCCGGGCCGGATTCGATTGACCCGCATTGGTCAACTCTGGGCTCTCAGGCCGAAGCGCTGCGCCACGTTTTTGATACGCTCGTGGATGTCGATGAAAAGCTGCAGTTGAAGCCCGGTTTGGCGGTTAGCTGGGAAGCGATCGACGACACCACTTGGGAATTCAAAATGCGCGAAGGCGTGACCTTCCATGATGGCACGCCTTTTACTGCCGAAGACGCGAAGTTCTCGATTGACCGCATCCCCGAGGTTACCGGCCCGATGCCGATGACCCTATACACCAAATATGTCGACAGCGTAGAAGTGGTGGACGATTATACTTTGCGCGTGAAGACCAAGGGCATGGCGCCATCGCTACCCAACGACTTTACCCGTTTGTTTGTCGTCCCTTCGGAAACCGGCATGGAAGCACGCAACGAAGAGTTCAACTCGGGCGAGAAAGCCATCGGCACAGGTCCATACACATTCGTATCCTGGCAGCCCAAAGGCGATCTGGTTCTGAAGCGAAACAATGATTACTGGGGTGGCGAGACCGCGTGGGAAACCGTAACCCGCCGCGAGATTCCTGAGGACACATCGCGCGTCGCAGCCCTGCGTTCGGGCGAAGTTGACTTGATTAACTACGTGCCTGCGTCAGACTATCTCGCGATGAAGAACGACGGCGAGATCGAGACGTTCGTGTCCGACTCGGTTTATATCCTCAACATCGCCCCATCGGTAAAAGACGAAGAGCCGCAGCCGATCAAGGTCAACGGCGAAGAGGTCGACGGCAACCCGCTGCAAGACCTGCGCGTGCGTATGGCGCTGGATCTGGCGATCAACCGCGACGTGCTGGTGAATGTGGTCCTTGAAGGTCTCGGCACGCCTGCCAACCAGCTGATGCCCGAGGGCTTCTTTGGCTACAGCTCGGAACTCGGCAAGCGCGAGTATGACATCGAGAAAGCCAAAGAGCTGCTGGCTGAGGCAGGTTACCCCGAAGGTTTCGAGATCGATTTCACCTGCACCAACAACCGCGTGCCCGGCGATGCCGTGGTCTGCGAAGCGCTGGCACAGATGTGGTCGCGTCTGGGGCTGAAAGTGAACGCCCAAGCGCTCAACGGCACCGTCTTCTTCCCCGCCGCCGCGCGTGAGGAATATACCATGACCATGTCCGCATGGGGTACGCTGACCGGTGAGGCCGCCTATACCTACGGCGCGTTGACCCACACCAAGGACGCCGAGAAGGGTTTTGGCAACTTCAACCGCTCGGGCTATTCTAACCCTGAGTTCGATAAAGTGTTCGGCGAAGGCTCGCAGACCCTTGAGCCCGAGGCGCGCAAAAAGCTTTACGAGCAGGCATCCTTCATCGCGATGGAAGACCGCGCCCTAATTCCCACGGTGATCTTGCAGACTGTTTGGGCCGCGAATGCGGACAAGATCGACATGACACCGCGTGTTGATCAGGAAACCCGTACCTACGCGATCACCCCGGTCGAATAAGACCAAACCAACCCGGGCGCCCGCCGCATTGCTGGCGGGCGCCTTCCTTTTTGCTCCCATGGGCGAGGTCGAATGCTCAGCTACTTTATCACCCGAATTGCACAGGCCATCGTCGTGGTCTTCGCCATGTCGGTCATCGTCTTTGTCGGGGTCTTTGCCATCGGCAATCCGATTGACGTGATGATCGACCCCGGTGCCACGCAGGCGATCCGCGAGAAGCTGATTGCGCAATACGGGCTGGACCAGCCCTTGGTCGTGCAATACTGGACCTTCCTGCGCAATGTCTTTGCCGGCGATCTGGGCACCTCGATGGTCTATAATATTCCGGTCGTTGATCTGGTCTTCTCGCGCTTTCCTGCGACGCTTGAACTGGTGGCCGTGTCGGTGCTTATTGCCGTAGGCGTGGGCATACCCGCCGGTCTCTGGGCGGGATATCGTCCCGATGGCATTGGCGCTAAGCTGGTTATGGCATTGTCGGTGCTCGGCTTTTCCGTCCCGACCTTCTGGATCGGCATGCTGTTGATTATGGGCTTCGCGGTCGAGCTTGGCTGGCTGCCCTCAGGCGGGCGCGGGGATGAGGCGACCTTTCTTGGCATCTCGTCGTCGCTCTTTACCCCAGATGGCTGGAGCCATGTCATCATGCCCGCGATCAACCTGTCGCTGTTCAAAATGGGCCTGATGATTCGCCTCACACGCGCGGGCATGGTTGAGGCCATGGGCACCGATTACGTCAAATTCGCCCGCGCTCAAGGTCTACCGGACCGGCAGATCGTCTTTAGCCACATCCTGCGCAACATCTCGATCCCGATCGTGACGGTGCTGGGGCTTGAGCTTGGCTCGACGCTAGCCTTCGCGGTGGTGACCGAGAGCGTTTTCAATTGGCCTGGCGTCGGCAAGCTGATCATCGATTCCATCCTGCAACTCGACCGCCCGGTAATGGTCTCTTACCTCATCATGGTCGTGATCCTCTTTGTCCTCATCAACCTTGTGGTTGATCTGGTTTATGCCCGTCTGGACCCGCGCGTCCGTCTGAAAGGAGGCGCATGATGCCCGAGATCATCGCTGAAAACATCGTCGCCGTGCCCTCGGCCCCGCCGGTGGAAACGCGCGCAGAGCGGCTGCGCAACTTCTGGTCCGACTTTCGCGAGTCTTGGGTGGCCTCGGGCGCCCTAATCGTCATCGGCGTGCTTCTGTTCCTGTCCTTTGGTGCGCCCCTGGTCTCCCCGCAAGACCCTTACGACATGGCGATGCTCGACTGGCTCGACGCTTTTTTGCGCCCCGGAACCGAAGGGTCGGGCGGCTATGTACATCTACTCGGCACCGACAACGCAGGCCGGGATTTGCTTTCGGCCATCTTCTACGGGCTTCGCACCAGTTTCGTGATCGGCATCTCGGCCGGCGCCTGTGCGCTGCTGGTTGGCATCGCGGTGGGGCTGACAGCGGCCTATTTCGGCGGTCGAACCGAAGCGCTTTTGATGCGGATCGTGGACCTGCAACTTTCGATGCCCGCCATCCTGCTGGCGCTGGTCTTGGTGGCGATGCTGGGCCAAGGGATCGTACAGATCATCATGGCTCTGGTCGTCGCGCAATACGCCTATTTCGCCCGCACCACCCATGGTGCTGCCAAGGTCGAACGCGGCAAGGACTACATCGAGGCCGCACGCTCCACACCGCTGCCGACACACCGCGTCTTGTTCAAACATCTGCTACCCAATGTGCTGCCGCCGCTGATCGTCGTGGCTACCGTGCAGGTCGCCAGCGCTATTGCGCTGGAGGCGACGCTGTCTTTTCTCGGTGTCGGCCTTCCCCTGACCGAGCCCTCGCTGGGGTCGCTGATCTCAAACGGGTTCAAATACATCCATTCGGACCGCTACTGGCTGTCCATCTATCCCGGATTGGCGCTGATGGTGACCGTAGTTGCAATCAACCTCGTGGGCGATCAGGTCCGCAAGGTACTCGACCCGAGGAACAGCCGATGAGTGCCGCACTGGAGGTCAGGGGCCTCACCACGCAATTCAGCACCCGTAAGGGCGCGGTAACCGCCGTGAACGACGTAAGCTTTTCGGTTCAGCCGGGGCGTATTCTTGGGCTGGTCGGGGAAAGCGGTTCGGGCAAAAGCGTCACCGGGTTTTCGATCATGGGGCTAATTGACGAACCCGGCAAGATCATCGCCGGGCAGGTCATGGTACAGGGCGCTGACATGCGCGAGATGAGCACTGAGGAGCAGCGCAAGATGCGCGGCCGCGCTGTCTCGATGGTGTTTCAAGATCCGATGATGACCCTAAATCCCGTGCTGCGGGTCGGCGATCAGATGGCGATGGCGGTGCGGGTGCATGATAAGGTCAGCAAAGCCGCGGCGTGGGAGCGTGCCCGCGAAGCGCTTGAGATCGTGGGCATTCCGGCCCCAGCCGAACGCTTGCAAGCCTATCCGCATCAGTTGTCGGGCGGGATGCGCCAGCGGGTGGCGATTGCCACGGCGCTGCTGCACCGACCTGCGGTGATCATCGCTGACGAGCCGACTACCGCGCTCGATGTCTCGATCCAAGGGCAGATCCTCGCCGAGGTGCGGCGTCTGGCGGATGAGACCGGCACCGCGATTGTTTGGGTGACCCATGACCTCGCCGTGGTCTCCTCGCTCGCCGACGACATTGCGGTGATGTATGCGGGCCGGATTGTCGAGAGCGGCACGGCTGAGGAAGTCATTGGCAACCCGCGCCATCCCTATACGCGCGGTCTGATAGACTCGGTGCCGGGCTTGCACGAACCGGGTCAAGACTTGCCGCAAATCCCTGGCTCGACCCCGCAGCTGGCGAACCTGCCCTCGGGCTGCCCGTTCCGCCCGCGCTGCCCGCGGGCAACCGACATCTGCGCGCGAATCCCACCCAATACTGGAACCGAGGCACATTCCGTTCTGTGCCACCATCCGCTTGAGGCCACATGACCGATCCCATCTTGAAAATCGACGGCGTATCCAAGCGGTTCACCCGCAAGCCGGGGCTGATCGTCAGCGGGCTTGATAAGCTCACCGGCCGCAATTCCACCCAGACCGTGCATGCGGTCAATGACGTCACCTTGAGTGTGCCGCGCGGCGAAGTGCTGGGCATTGTGGGGGAATCCGGCTGCGGGAAATCGACGCTGGGCCGGGTCGTTTCGGGCATCTATGCGCCGAGTGACGGCAGCGTGACGCTCGAAGGCAAGCCAGTGGCGCGCGATCATGGCGGGAATGTCGACAAGCTGACCACTCGGGTGCAGATGATTCACCAAGACCCGTTTGCGAGCCTCAACCCGCGCATGAAGGTGGGCGAGATCATTGCCGAAGGCCCGCGCGTGCATGGGCTGGTCCCGGTGCGCGAGGTGCAAGAGCGGGTACGCAGCTTGCTGGAGCAGGTGGGGCTTGAGGGCGCCTATGCCAACCGTCTGCCGCATCAATTTTCGGGCGGTCAGCGTCAACGCGTGGCGATCGCGCGGGCCTTGGCAATGCAGCCGGAACTCTTGGTGCTAGACGAGGCCGTGGCCTCGCTCGACGTGTCGATTCAGGCGCAGGTGCTGAACCTCTTTATGAAGCTGCGGCGCGAGTTGAACCTCACCGCGCTCTTCATCAGCCATGATCTCTCGGTCGTCCGCCATGTCTGCGATCGGGTAGCGATCATGTATCTGGGCCGTGTGGTGGAAACCGCGCCGGCGGATGAACTCTACGCCAAGCCGCTGCATCCCTATACTGAGGCATTGTTCGGCTCGGTCCCGACCCTTGGCACCGGACGCGCGCGCTTCCATCCGATCAAGGGCGAGATTCCCTCGCCAATCAACCCACCCAAGGGCTGCGCTTTCCATCCGCGCTGTCCGCTGGCCGGGCCACGTTGCAAGGTCGAGGTGCCGCGCCTCGTGACCCCATCCGTGAACCGCAGCGTCGCCTGCCACCTGCAAGACGGTGGCACCGGCGCCCAGACTGGAGACGCCGCATGAGCCTTTCCCTCAGTGACCGCGTGGCACGTCTGAACGATGTGCTGGTCTCCGTGAATCTATTGAACTGGGACGCGCGGGTTATGATGCCCGCCGGCGGGGCAGAGACGCGCGGCCACCAGATTGCTACGCTCATGGGCATCGCTCGCGAGATGATCTTGGACCCCGCGATGGGGGAGGCTGCCGAGGCTGTACTGGCCAGTGACTTCGCCGATCTTGACCGCCGCGCCGCGTTGGCGGTGCAAGAGGCCCGGGCCCACCACGCCCGCATTCCCGCCGCGCTCCTGCGACGACAGGCCGAACAGTCGATCACCGCAGGCGCTGCTTGGACCGAAGCGAGGAAGGCGGGCGATTTCGCGCTGTTCCAGCCGCATCTACAAAGCATCGTCGATCTGGCGCGGGCGAAAGCGCAGGCGCTTGGCTATGACGATCACCCCTATGACCCGATGGCCGATGTGTTTGAACCGGGCGCAACAGCGGCGAAACTCACTAGTTTCTTTGACCAGTTGCGGAATGGTATTCGCCCCATTCTGGATACTGCCTTATCCCGTCCCGCCCCGCGCAGTGACTTCTTGTTCCGCGACTACCCGATTGAGGGCCAGCAGGCCTTTTGTGCCTATATCGCCGAGGCGCTTGGCTATGACATGGCCCGCGGACGGCTTGATACGGCGGTACATCCGTTTGAAATTTCGATGACGCGCAATGACGTGCGGATCACATCACGCTGGAATCCTAATTACCTGCCGATGTCGATCTTCGGGACGATCCACGAAGCAGGCCACGCGCTTTATGAAATGGGCGCAGCCCAGGCGCTGACGCGTGGGGCGCATGCGACGGATATGATCGGGCTTTATGCCGTCGCGGGCACCAGTTTCGCCATGCATGAGAGTCAATCGCGCCTGTTGGAAAACCACATTGGCCGCACGCCCGCGTTCTGGGCAGTGCATTATGGCCGCTTGCGGGACACCTTTCCCGAGCAGTTGGGCGATGTGAGCGAGGCTGAATTTGTCGCCGCGATCAACCGCGTCTCGCCCGGTCTCACCCGGGTCGAGGCGGATGAACTGACCTATGATCTGCATGTTATGCTGCGGGTCAAGATCGAAATGGCGCTGATGGACGGCTCATTGAAGGTCGCGGATGTGCCCGAAGCGTGGAACGCAGCGATGAAGAGCGATCTGGGGCTGGGTGTGCCGGACAACGGCATGGGCTGTTTGCAAGACGTGCATTGGTCGCACGGCTATATCGGGTCCTTTCCAACCTATACGGTGGGCAATTCGACCGCCGCGCAAATCATTGCGCATCTGGACCAAACGCAGCCCGCCGTGCGCGATGGGGTGACCTCGGGCAACTATGCGCCATTGCAGGCCGCCCTCGGCGATCTGGTCTGGCAGCACGGGCGGTCCCGCAGCCGGGCCGAAATCCTTAACGGTATCGGTGCAGAGGCTTATGACCCGACGGCCTATCTTGCCTATCTGCGCAGCAAGTTCGCCGGATAAACGGCGCGCCTTTGTCGGTCTACGCTGGTAAAGTCAATTGCCGGGGGGACAAGACCACGCAATTAGCGTCTGCATAAACCCAGTCGCCCGAATGGAATGTTATACCTCCAAAACTGACCGGGTCGTCCATCTGCCCTTCGGTCGGGTCATTGCTGCGTCGGGCTGTGGTGCCAAGCGCATGGACCCCGATGCCAAGCGCATCAATCCCAAGGCTGTCGCGGATTACGCCGTTGATGACAACGCCCCGCCACCCATTGCGTGCCCCGATCTCGGGCAGACGGTCGCCCATGGGGACTGTTGCGTTAATGGCCGGCGTGGGCCAGTTTTGGCCTTTTGAGGTTGAGCATGCCGCGCCGATCCCCGTTCAAGCATCACCGTTTTCCGCGCGACATCATCCTTTGCGCTGTGCGGTGGTATCTGCGCTACCCACTGTCCTACCAGGACGTGGTGGATCTGCTCGTAGCGCGCGGGATCACTATTGACCGATCGACGGCGTATCGCTGGGTTCAGAAATTCGGACCTGAATTGACCAAACGAGCGGAAAAGCTTTTGCGCCGGGCCAGCGTCGATTGGCATGTTGATGAGACCTATGTGCGGGTGGGCGGCAAGTGGCGCTACCTGTGGCGGGCTGTCGACGCGAACGGTCAGAT
>TARA_R110002049_G_scaffold25788_2_pt1 | contig 15477 bp, 15 predicted proteins | sample TARA_R110002049 | Tara Oceans TARA_R110002049 (sample SAMEA4396941) | marine metagenome | biome: Polar Biome; feature: [SRF] surface water layer (ENVO:00010504); material: water (ENVO:00002006), including particulate matter (ENVO:01000060) such as... | depth 5 m | reverse complement strand
TCCTTCATTGGTATGAACCTTTAGAAAAAATACTCCTTTGTAATCCTTTAAACCAATAGGTTGTTCAATGGTGTGGGCACCTTTTTGCTGAAATTCTCCATTAACAATTGCAATCCTATTACCTTTTATATCGATTAATTCATAAAGTACATTACTACTCTCTTTAAGCTCATAGGAAATTGAATAGTTTTCGTTTAAAATTGGATTTGGATAAACTTTTAGAGAAGTTTCTAATAGGCTATTGTCACTAACAGAAGACTTTAGAGTTGCGAATACATAATCTGTATAAAGGCTATCAGCAGATCCATTTGTGTTGTTTACGAAGAATTCGATCGAATAATACCCAACAGAGTCAAATAAAAGCTCAGGGCGAGGGGAGAACGGAGAAGTATTATTTAAAAACGTTACTGTATTGGGTGTTATTTGAAATTCATATCCAGACCTACCTTCATCTATAACTTGACTTATAATTTGAACAGTATCCTTGATTATATCAGGTCTTCTATTAGAAATGGTAAACTCTGCTTTAGGGCTAAGATCTTCTGGTACATTTCTTTTAATATCCCTATAAAGTAAGGTTGTTGGTACAAAGTCACCATTAATCACGGTTCCATTTACTTGCATAATTGGTAAAGCTTCTCCTTTGGCCAACCACTTATATTCTCTGACCAAGTAACTAAAGCCAAAGTTTTGACCTGCTGCGCTAACCGAATCAGTCGATATTAAATCTGTTTGAACTCTAATACAGTCAAAAGTGCCAAATGGAGTAGTTATTGATCCATAGCTATCAACAATGTTTTGTCGAGTGCCTTCTGTAAAAAAGGCTCCAAAAATAGAGATGTTCGCTGTAGCCTTAAAAGTCGAAATATCATTGTCGCCAAAATCTAGTGGGAATTGATAAAATTCATCAGGATCTGTAAAAGTATCTGCTATGTTCACAAGAAAATTAGCTCCTAAACCATCACGCAAAAATGCATTAGATGATGTTGAGAAAAATTCATAAATATTAGTAATTACATTTCCTTGAAACTCTAACCTATCTGCAGTTTTGCGGCCAAACACTGTAGGGCTATTAAATGTAGAGCCATAAGGAGTTTGATTGCCTGCAGCATAACGAGCTAGGCCTTGTGCCTTTGGGGTAACGTAAGAAAAGTCCCAAGTACTATTTGCTCCGCTAATGTTAAAATTAATTAAGCTCAAAGAGTCTATAATAGCAGCACTGTATCTAAGTGTATCTCCTTTTACAGGCATATCTGCACTAGTTATTGTAATCTGGGCAAAGCTGTTTAAACTAAAAAGTAATGTGGCTAATAAGGCAATACGTTTCATAGGTTACAAATTTTAACGAATATACTAAATTCTCATGACCAAATTTTAACCGTTAATTGCTTCTACTTCCTTTACTTCTGGCAACATATCCATTAGTAAATTCTGAATGCCTGCCTTTAAAGTCATGGTAGAAGATGGGCAACCACTGCAAGCTCCCTTCAGTACTACACTTACTACACCTTCTTTAAATGAATGAAAATGAATTGCACCGCCATCACTTTCTACGGCAGGGCGAATATATTCATCTAAAATATCAGCTATTTTACCTTCTATGTCGGTCAAATCTTCTCTTCTAGGCACAGAAATGGAGCTTTGCTCTGTAATTTCTGGCTCTTTGGTTTGGTCTGCAAGCATTGCTTGTACTTTTTCAGCATCTACAATTTTTGCTCCTTCTGCATTTAGGAAGTCACCAATAAATGTTTTCAACTCTAAGATAACATCATCCCATTCTAGGATATCAGACTTTCTAATGCTAACGAAGTTACTCGCAATAAACACACCTGTTACGAATGGAAAAGTAAATAGTTCTGCTGCTAAGTCTGAAACTGTAGCTTCTTTCGCATTGTTAAATTCATAAACTTCACCGTCAACAATTAAGTATCGGTTTGATACAAATTTCATTGTAGAGGGGTTTGGTGTGCTTTCTGCGTAAATGCTATGTGGTGCTAATTTGGTTTCCATGGAATATTATTTTTAACAAAGGTATTAAGAAATGTATTGCTTTCTTTGTAATTTAATGATAAGATAAATTGATTTTATATGGCATTAATTAAAGCAGTATTAGGTAAAGAACCATTAATAGGTAAGGATTGTTTTTTGGCAGAAAATGCGACCATTGTTGGAGATGTAATTATGGGGGATGAGTGTAGTGTTTGGTTTAGTGCTGTGGTAAGAGGAGATGTAAATTTCATAAAAATGGGGAACCGCGTTAATATTCAGGATGGTGCAGTAATTCACTGTACCTATGAAAAAGCGGGGACTACTATTGGTAATAACGTCTCTATAGGGCATAACGCATTAGTTCATGGTTGTACTATACATGATAATGTACTGATAGGCATGGGGTCTATTGTAATGGATAATTGTATTGTAGAAAGTAATTCCATAATAGCTGCAGGAGCAGTGCTATTAGAGGGAACTCATGTAAAAGCAGGAAGCGTATATGCGGGTGTTCCAGCTAAATTGGTAAAACAAGCCGATCAAAGTTTAATAGAAGGAGAGATTAATCGAATTTCAGGTAATTACGTCAAGTATTCCTCTTGGTTTAAATAGGTTTACCATATTGCCACTTTTTCTAGCGTAATTTTTTCAGGGAAGAAAAAACGCGTACTTCTTTCAAAAGAGGTGGTGTAGTCTGATACATAAAAGTGATGCTCAGGCTTAGCTAGATTATTCAATAACTTATTTTCCTTTAGTATCTCTTTTACATATTCTCCTACTATATCTGCTGAATCAATTACTGAAACTTTTCCGTTATAAAAATGATTGATTTCATCTTTAATTAAAGGGTAATGGGTACAAGCTAAAATTATGGAATCAATTTCTTTTAACTTCCCATCAGTTAGATACGATTCAAGTACGGTTTTAGAAATTTTATCATTAATAAAACCTTCCTCTATCATTGGCGCTAGCAATGGTGTTGCCATCGATGAAACGGCTAAATCATCATTTAATGCTGTCAACTTCTTTCTATAGATACCAGACTTGATTGTCCCTTTAGTTCCTATTATTCCTACATGGTCGCCTTTTTTAGCAGTAGAATTAACTTTCTCAACTACAGGATCAATTACATTAATTAAAATGGCTTTTCCTTCCGTAACTTTTAAAACATCCTTTAGTGCAATAGAGGAGGCTGTATTGCATGCTATAACAATAACTTTACAGTTTTTTTCCAGTAAAAACTTTGCAATTTCTGTACTGTAATGCTTGATAGAGTATGGTGCTTTATCTCCATAAGGTAAATGAGCAGTATCTCCAAAATAGATTATTTCTTCTCCTGGTAGATGCTTTTTAATCGCATTCGCTACTGTTAATCCTCCAATTCCTGAATCAAAAATTCCGATTGGTTGATTCTTTGTTAATATGTTATTTTTAGTTTTCAAAGCAAAAAAAAGGCAGTTCTAATGAACTGCCTAAGTTAGTTGTTTTTAATCAATTTAGATTAATCCAAGTTTTTTCTTTACTAAACCCATGATGTCTTCTGAGTCTTTAGAATAAAGTAAAATACCTGCGCTAGAGTCAAAAATATAAGTGTAAGAGCCTTCTTTAGCAACAGCTTCTATAGCGACCTTTACCTTAGTAATGATTGGTTCCAATAGTTCATTTTCTTTTTTAGCTAAATCTTCTTCAGCACCTGTTCTAAACTCCTGAATTCTTGATTCCATATCACGAATCTCATTTTCTCTTGCCTTTTTTATTGGCTCAGACATATTCGCTTGATTTGTTTGGTAATCTGCATACTTTGCTTGTAACTCTTTTGACATTTTTTGTAACTGCTCTTCAAGTTGAGATGTATACGCTTGGAAATCTTTTTCAGCTTGAACTTTTTCAGGCATAATTGATAAGATTTCATTTGAATTTACGTGACCTAACTTTTGAGCAAAACTAACTGCTGAAGTAGTTAATAAAGCGATTACAGTGAATAATTTAATGAATTTCATTTTATTGATTATTTGAAGTGTTTACTAATTATTTATTTTATTACTTAGTTGTAGGTGTGTAACCTAATCGTTTGATTACGTCATCACTCTTGTCGTACCTTGGGTTAGTGTATATAAGTGTTAAAGCACTAGATTTATCAAAAATGATGGCATATTGTTCCATGGAGGATATTTCTTTTAGTGCTTTGTATATTTCGTCTTGAATAGGTTTAATTAATTCTTGACGTTTGCTAAAAAGTTCTCCATCTACACCAAACTTCGATTTTTGAAAATCTTTTGCAGCTTGTTCTGCTTTTATGATTTCTTCTCTTCGTTTGTTTTTCATCTCTTCGGTAAGCAATATTTCTTCAGCTTGATAATCTTTATACATTTTATCAATGTCTGAATATTTACGCTCAATCTGCTGTTGCCACTGTTTTGATAAATTATCAAGTTCTGTTTGCGCTGTACCGTATTCAGGAATATTTTTCAGAATATACTCTGTATCAACAAAGGCAAATTTTTGAGCAAAAGTTGCTGTTATACTTACAAAAGTGATTAAAGTGATTGCAATTAGCTTCTTCATTGTCAATTTAATTTTGGTTCAACATAAATTAAAAGGTGTGCGAATTTAGTTTTTTTCTACCACCCATTTAAGCTACCTCCAATTGTAAAGTGAATTTCTGTTCTTTTATTTGGATCAGAGACTCCTGGTATGTCATCAAAGCGATAACCCCAATCAAGTCCTAACAAACCAAACATTGGCATAAAAATCCGAACTCCTACTCCTGCTGCCCTTCTTACCTCAAATGGTTTAAAGTCGCTAAAGGTACCCCATGAATTTCCTGCTTCTGCAAAAGCTAGGCCATAAATTGTAGCTTGTGGATTTAGGGATACAGGGTAGCGTAATTCCATGGTATATTTACTGACCACAGAAGCCCCTGTGTTTGGTGATAAGTCTCCATTTCCGTAACCTCTTAGTGCAATAATCTCTCTACCATCTAATGCAAAACCACTCAATCCATCTCCACCTAAATAGAATCGTTCAAATGGGGATTGTCCTAATTGCCTGTTGTATAGTCCTAAAAATCCAAATCCCATTTTTGCATTTAACACAAGGTCTCCTAAAATACTTGTAAACCATGACGTATTAAATTTCCATTTATGGTACTCTATAAATTTAAACTTTTCTTGAGCAGGCAAATTTTCGTAATCTCTGTCTCCATTAAAAACAGAATATGGAGGAGTAAACTGTAAACTAAAAGAAGTTTGTGAACCTGATCTCGGATAGATTGGTGCGTCAATAGAATTCCTTGATAAGACTGTTTTAAAGCTTAAATTATTAGCAAATCCATTAGAAAAGACAAAGCTAGTTGCATAGTTATCTAAAGTGTAGTATTGATAAGAAATTTCATTATACAAGGTAAAGAAATCATCAGGAACCTCTAATCTTCTACCTAATCCTACAGATGCTCCTGTAATATAAATTGCCTGCCTTAATGGATTGCTTATTTCACTTCCATCAACCGTAACTCTTTTTTCTTCTCCATTGGATTGAACTGAATGAAAAACGCTAACTGATAGAGAGTTTGGCTTTCTTCCACCAAGCCATGGTTCTGTAAAAGAAGCATTGTAAGACTGGAAAAACCGACCATTTGACTGTGCTCTAAGACTTAATTTCTGACCATCTCCTGCAGGTAGTGGTTGCCAAGCGCCTTTTTTAAAGAAGTTTCTTGCTGAAAAATTATTAAAAGATACTCCAAGACTACCAACTACTCTATTTCCACCCCAACCTCCTGAAAGTTCAATCTGATCTGATGGGCGTTCCTCTACAACATATTCAATATCCACAGTACCATTTTCTTGGTTTGGTATTGGATTAACCCCTATTGTTTCTTGATTAAAATAGCCTAGTTGAGCTAATTCTCGATTAGTTCTAATAATATCAGCTCTGCTAAATAACTCACCCGGGCGCGTTCTAATTTCTCTTAGGATTACATGGTCATTGGTTTTCGTATTTCCCTTTATGGTAATTTTATTTACCGTGGCTTGCTTTCCTTCTCTTAATCTAATTTCAAAATCAATAGAGTCATTTCTTACCCCAGTTTCTACCACATCAGGTTGGAAGAATAAATAACCTTGATCAAGGTATAGTGAACTAATATCTCTACCATTTGGATCCATAAATAAGCGCTGATCCATTAGTTCTTGATTATAAACTTCTCCTTTATCGATATTTAAAATTTTATCTAAATCTTCATTGGTGTATTTTGTGTTTCCAACCCATTTAATATCACCAAAATAATACTGTTTGCCTTCACTTACTTTTAAAACTAATCCAATATTCTTGTTATCTATTTTATAGGTAGAGTCACTTATTATTTTTGCATCTCGATAACCTAATGAGTTATACTTTGCAATAATCGCTTGCTTATCCTTTTTAAATGCGGGCTTTACTAGTTTCGATGTTTTAAATAAGTTATAAAATTTCTTCTCTTTGGTGTCTTTCATCATACGCTTGATCTTGCGATCATCAAGCTCTTCATTTCCTTCTATCGTGAGGTTTTTAATCTTTACTCGTTCACCCTTATCTACGGCTATTGTTAAAATAACACTGTTGTAAATAAGCGTATCGGGAACTTCAATCAATTTTACATTCGCATTTAAATATCCTTTATCCGTGTAATACTTTTGAACCTTATAACGAGTGTTTTCAAGTAAATTTTCAGTTATTAATTTTCCTCTAACTAGTTGAATTTCCTCTCTCAGAGTTTCTTGCTTGCCCTTCTTTACACCTGTAAATCTAAATTTTGATAATCTTGGTCGTTCAGCAATATAAATATCTAGGAAAATTTTATCTTCAATAATTTCAGTCGCAGAAATCTCAATGTCAGTAAATAAATCTTGTTTCCAGAGGTTTGATATTGCTCTAGTAATATCATCACTTGGTATTTTTATTTCCTTACCTACCTCAAGGCCAGATATTGCTCTAAGTGCATTGTTGTCAAAGCTTTTTACGCCTGAAACAGTAACCCCTCCTATAATGTATGTTCTTGGAGTGGAGTATTCAATCTCTTCTAGGCCAGGGTTAGTGGATATTTGACTAAACGCTGATACACTTGCCAGTAGTAGAGCTATTACAATGAAATAATACTTCATGAGTTTTTATCAGTTTCTAATTGTTCGCTAATTTTTCCAAATCTTCTTTCACGTTGCTGATAGCTTAATATTGCCTCTTCTAGGTCTTTTTTTCTAAAATCAGGCCAAAGTGTAGGTGTGAAATAAAGTTCTGAGTAAGCGATTTGCCATAGTAAAAAGTTACTAATTCGACATTCTCCGCTTGTCCTAATTAATAATTCAGGGTCTGGAAAATTGGAAGTGCATAAATGACTATTAATGGTGTCTTCAGTGATGTCTTCTACTTTAAGTTCCTTATTTTTAACTTTTTCAGCGATCTTCTTAGTTGCTTCTGTTATTTCCCATTTTGCACTGTATGAAAGAGCCAGTATGAGATTTAGTCCTGTATTATTGGCAGTAGAGTTTATTGCATTTTCTAACTCTTTAGAACAGTTATTAGGAAGATTGTCTAGATTTCCGATAGCATGAAGACGAACATTATTTTTATTTAGTGTCTTCGTTTCTTTACTGATAGTTAATACAAGAAGGGTCATTAATGCAGTTATTTCTGCTTTAGGTCTGTTCCAGTTTTCTGTAGAAAAAGCATATAGGGTTAGATATTTAATGCCTATCTCAGCAGCACCCTCTGTAATTGCTCTTACAGATTCAACACCATTTTTGTGACCAAATACCCTCGCCTTACCCTTGTTTTTAGCCCATCTTCCATTCCCATCCATTATGACAGCAATATGTTTTGGAAGACGATCTTTATCTAGTGTGTTCATTAAAATTTCCGCTAAAAAATGCCTGCAAATATCTTATTAATAGTTGGCATTTAAAAATTAGATGGGCAGCTGTTCTTTTTGTTAAGTCTATAGTTTAAAGAAACACCAATAATAGAGAACCAGTCATTATCATAATCTTTGCCATTTTCAAATTCCAGTCGATCTAAGTTAGTGTTTGGTAGTCCGTCTAAATCATCTCTTCCAGTTTTTCTAAAACCCCATTCTGCAGATAACCCCAGCCTGTTTAATAAGCTAACCTTGAAACCAATACCAAAAGGAACGGCTATTCCCCAGCTATTGTCTTCCTCACTTGAAGCTCTTATTTCTTCTTCATCTTGAACTGTAGTCGGGTTGTATCTGAATGTGGAAAGTCCAACAAAAATGAATGGAGAAAATGCTCTTGTTCTCTCACCTAATTCATATTCCATGAAATTGAACTCTATTTGACCTGAAAGCTCTAATAAGTTGGATTCAAATGAAGCTTTTCTCATTCTTCCAAATTCTAAATCGGCTATTTCATCATTTCCTTTAATTTCAGTAAAAATTAAAGAACCCTTTAAAGCATACCTTGGGTTTAAGTTATACCGGTAGACTCCGCCAATTGCTAATGACCCTGAGCTAGTGCTAAATTGTTGAGTAGGATTTAATTCACCATTATAATTTCCTTTACCTACAAAGATACCTAGCTCTGAAAATTTTTGGGCAGAAGCACTGAAAAACGTTGTGAATAAAATTACGCTAATAATATATTTCATGCGATAAAGTTCGGAAATTGTATTAACGTATTAAAGAAAGAAATAGTATGATTTTAAAATTTCGGTCGACTTCTTCGTCTTGCCAATAATTTTTTTGTGATTGTGACAGTTCCTGTCATAAAAGAATCATTATTATCAGATCCTCCTCTTTTTTCTCCTTCTATACCATTCGCGCCATTGGAACTAGTTATTAACGGTCTAATTGATTCATTTCCACCGTTGGCGTCTATGATTTCTTGAGTATTATAAAATTTACCCCCAACATCATCAATATAGTCTGAAAAAGTAATTCTATGAGAGAATTCTACTCCAATTGTCCAGTATCGATCTATCGCTTTTGCAACTCCAATTCCAAGAGGTATGGTCAATGTTGTTCTATTGTACTTACTTTTTTGTCCATCTAGGCCTTGTCCTTCTGTGCCTATCGGTTGTAATGCCACCCATTGTCCATTATCTAATTGCCCTTTAGGGTTGAAGTACATTAATCCTACACCTCCGAGTAAATAAAGATCCATTCGCAGACCTTTTTTACCTCTTACACCTCTAAGTCGATAAGCTCCATTTCTAGAATTTTGCAAAAGATAAAACTCCCCGATGATCGACGCTTCCCAAATATTTGATCTAAATTGGAGGTCTCTTCCGCTTCTATACTGCTCATCGGTAAATTCATCGTCACCTTTTAGTAACCCCCAAGTTAAATTAGCTCTTGCAGTTAAGCTTTTAGTTAATTGATATTTGAAGCCTGCATTTATAGTTAGCCTAGTAGCTGCAAAATCTAAGTCTGTAAAATCATTTACCCCAATATCATCACCTCCGCCTAAGTCACCTAAAAAGTTAGTAACTCCAACTCCACCAGTGACCTGTTTTCTATACCTTTTCCAGAGTTGGGCGCTCAGTAGGGTAGGGATGAATAAAAATAATAATAATATTAGACCGTATCTTTTCATAATATCGAATAATCAGCAAATATAGAAAATCGAGCACAAAGTTAAACTACTTTTTTCGACTAATTGTATGAATTAAAGGATAGATTATTTATTTCTTCTGTCAAGACCCCAATTTAGCTTATTTCTTAGACTAGAAATAAATGTTTGATTGGGAAGCTGAATTAATGAAATTTCAAAATTTGCTTTACGCACTGTTATCTTTTCATTGGAGGTTATATTTTTAGACCTAGAATCCAGAGCTAATAAACTTTGTTTTGCTCTACTTTCTATCTCAAACTCTAGTACTGATGAGTCGGTAATCACAATAGGACGAACATTTAAGTTATGAGGGGCTATTGGTGTTATGGTTAGATTCCCAGTTCCTGGCATCATAATAGGTCCACCACAACTCAATGAATATGCTGTGGATCCAGTGGCCGTAGATATAATTAGCCCATCAGCCCAGTATGAATTAAGATAATGTCCATCAAGGTAAGTATTAATAGTAATCATACTTGAAGAGTCTCTTTTGAGTATGCTTAATTCATTTAATCCAAAATTTAAATTTCCAAATACATTGTTAGTTGTGTCTACCTGTATTAATGTTCTTTTGTTTACGTTATATTTTTTTTCGTTTAAACAGTTTATCGCATATTCTACTTCCTCAGTTGGAGTATTTGATAAAAAGCCTAACCGTCCTGTATTTATTCCTAAAATTGGAATATTAGAATCCTTTATAATCGTTACTGCGTCAAGGATAGTTCCGTCACCACCTATCGAAATTAAGAAATCAGTATCTACGTCTAGTGAGTCTTCTCCAAATGTATTGTAGTTTGTTAGGTTGGGAATAACTTTTTTTAGCTCATTTGTGAATGGCTGATAGATAATTGCTTCCGCATTTATATTGGCAATAGCGGTAAAAAGCTTTGCTATTTGAGTTTGATTATGTGGTTCTATTTGTCGACCATAAACTGCTATTTTCATAAGGCTTAGATTGGAGCTACAAAGTGAATAAATAAACCCGACTCTCCCAACTTATTGAATGAATATTCTGTTCGAAGTACCATATCATAATAGGTTACAAAATCTAAGGATACACCTGTTCCAAAAAGTAAGGTGTTTGCTAAGTCGTTACTTGGGTAACCTTTGTCATCGTTTACATATCCAAAATCTGAGAATACACTTGAATAAATGGCGAAATGCATGCGATTAAATTTTTCAGTAGGAACTAAAGGAATCTTGTAAATTCTTGGTCGTAGTAAATTATACCTAAACTGAATTTTTGCCACACCTATATCTTGCCCATCTATTACATAGTATTCATAACCTCTTACTCCACCACTATACCCTGTTCCATTTTCTAAAAAATAAGGAGTGTCATCATTTAATGAAAATGTAGCACTTGCAGAGCCTGCAATGGAAAATCGATCATTGAGTTTTTTAAATTTCCTTGCTTGCATTGTTGTATTAATAAAGTTAGGAGAATGTTTAAAAACCCCTAAACCTATTTTTTGAATAGATGCAGCTAATAGATGACCTGATAAAGGGTAGTTTTTAGAATCTCTTCTATCTCTTAAGAAGGAGTAGGTGAGCACTAGATATTCATTTCGTGTTTGCTGATCTTCAAGGTAGTTTGGATTTAATCCAAAAATAGTATCACTCACCAATACGTTATTGTAGTTAAGTTGCATACTGTGTCTATTAAAGATTTTCTTTCTGTAATTTAAACTAATCCCTGCTGCAGAGCTTTGGTATACATATTCATCTTCATCTCGATACTCTAGACGTTTATTTTCAAAACTGAGGTAGGGGATTTCTCTTCTTCTTAAAAAACTGCCTGCAAAACTTAACCCTAATGTTCTGCTTTTATTTATATAAGGAATAGCGTACGAAAGCCGCAATCTTTCTCGGTAACCTAGTTGAAAAGTTAAACGCATGGTTTCATCTCTACCACCAATATTTTTTAATGTGAGGAAGGCTCCATAATTCAGTCGATTCCAATCGACATCTTCAAGCCAAGTATTGATATTATTGTCATCGATTTCAAAAATAGGAACCGGAAAAAAATACCATCGCTCCGTTACCAACACATAAACCTTTACGTAGTTTCCCTCAGGAATAAGGCTAATTTTGGCAAAATGAAAAAGTAGGGTATTAAGTACATTTTTTCTTGATTGTTCTAATTCTTCTGATAATTCTTTTCCACTTAGCGTGTCGCCGATTTGCGCTGTAATTTCTCTAGCGATAATGTAATCTTTGGTTTTTTTATTTCCAATTATTATAATTTCGCTTACTATATATTGCTCTGCTGAGTCAAGGCTAGTTGATAAAGAGGTAATTTCATCAATTTCACTGGCCTGACTAAACAAGATAATGGCCGCAAATTGAAACATTAAAAGTAAGAACAGTTGTCTAACCATCTATATATTTAGGTAATGCATAAATGCGTCATACCGCTGCTTAAGATCGTCGGCAGATCCACTTTTATCAAATGAGGCGATTATTGTATATTCATACCTTGAAAAAGTTTGAAGAATTCCACTTAAGTCGTCTTTATTGGTCTTAACTGTAACTTCAATTTTAGTAGAGTCCGGTTTTGATTTTACATAGCTGCTTAATACTTTTCCTCCATTACTTTCTATAATGTTTGCAATTTCCACTAATGAATAATCATTGGTATTCATTTCTAACTCTAAGATACCTCCCGGCTCTTTGAATGCTGCAATAGAGGAAATATTTTTAATTAAATCTTTTTGGCTAATCATTCCTAAATAATTACCCTGTTCATCAATCACCGCCACTATGCTTAATCGATGTTCGCTCATAGTGCTTATTACGGAATATATATGATCATGGCCATAAACAGATGGACGTTCTAGTGGGGTAGTAATTTCGCTCAATGAAATAGACAGAGTATTCATGTCTAGGAGATCATTTTCTGTAATTAATCCAATAAATTTACTTTCACTAACAATCGGAAGCTCATATACCTTGAACTCTTCCATCCATGATAAAGCCTTATCTCCTGTATCGGAAATTTTCAATGGTGGAATTTCATCTGTAATAACTTCAATTGCTAACATAATCTAAATTCAGTTGTAGTTTAGCCAGAAAGATAACGTTTTAACCCTTAATTTTGATTTCAAATTAATACAATATTACTATTATTCCATGACCCGATTAAGTGTAAATATTAATAAAATAGCAACTCTTAGAAATGCAAGAGGAGGCAATGTTCCTAATCTTACTCAAGTGGCGATAGACTGTGAGCGATTTGGAGCGCAGGGGATTACTATTCATCCTCGTCCTGATCAGCGCCATATTCGGTATGATGACGTACCTGCACTAAAAAAAGTAGTAACCACTGAGTATAATATTGAAGGGTATCCAACGTCTTCTTTTATCGATTTAGTATTAGCTAACAAACCTGATCAGGTGACCTTAGTTCCTGATCCGCCTGATGTACTGACTTCTAGTGCAGGGTGGGACACTCAAAAAGAAGGCGATTTTCTCAGAGAAGTAATTACAGAGTTTAAAAATAATGGTATTCGAACGAGCATCTTTGTTGATACAGAGATTCGAAATATAGAGCATGCAGCAAATACGTTTACGGATAGAATAGAATTGTATACTGGTCCTTATGCAGAGCAGTTTTTAAAAGATCCAAATGCCGCAATTTCGCCTTACATAAAGGCAGCTTCAATTGCAAATGACTTAGGATTGGGTATCAATGCAGGCCATGATTTAGATACCAATAATCTGCACTTTTTTAGAGCAAACATTGAAGGCTTATTGGAAGTTTCAATCGGTCACGCGCTGATTGCAGATGCCCTTTATTTTGGGCTAGAAAAAACGATACAAAATTATTTAGCAGAATTAAATTTCTCACATCAAGATATTTGAGATGGAATTGAATTATAAAAAATTAGGAGAAGAAGGAGAAAACCTCATTGTTTTACACGGGTTGTTTGGTTCGTTAGATAACTGGATGACACTCGGTAAAGAGCTTTCTGAAGATTTTCAGGTGTGGTTGGTTGATAATCGAAATCATGGGCAATCTCCACATAGTGATGAGTTTGATTACCCAGTAATGGCTGAAGATTTAAAGGAATTTATTGAACTTCATCAAATCAAAGATCCTATAATTATCGGACACAGCATGGGTGGAAAAGTAGCTATGCATTTTGCTTCTTACTACCCCGAAATGCTTCAAAAATTGATAATAGTAGATATTGCGCCAGTAAATTACCCTGTGCATCACGCTCAAATTTTATCAGCTATGAGAAGTGTAGACTTTTCTAAAGTGAACAGAAGGGGAGATGTGGACGAGTTATTAGCAGATAAAATTGATGAGGTAGGTGTTCGACAGTTTTTATTGAAGAATTTATACTGGAAAACAAAAGAACAGTTAGACTGGCGATTTAATTTAAAGATATTAGATAAAACAATTGAAGAAATTAGTGCTGGAATAAAATTTACTGAACCTTATAGGGGTGATACTTTATTTATAGCTGGCGGCAAGTCAGACTATATTACAGAGCAATACCATGACAGGATATTTAAATTTTTTCCGAATGCAGCTATAAAGTCCATAGCTCATGCCGGTCATTGGATTCATGCTGAAGCACCTGAAGATTTCCTAACTTTCGTTAAAGGGTTTATTAAGAAATAGACGAAACATCAGATTACAGCTGATTAATTATTATTTTTGGTAATTAAGAAAATTTAAAATCCAACAATGTCAGAAAGTTTAGTAGTGATACCTACTTATAATGAGATAGAAAATATAGAGCGTATTATCCGTAAGGTGTTTTCACTGTCTAAAAAGTTTGACTTATTGATTGTGGATGATGGTTCCCCCGATGGAACAGCAGATGTTGTAAAAAAGCTGCAACAAGAATTTCCAAATCAATTACATATTGAAGAACGTACTGGGAAATTAGGACTTGGTACTGCATATATCCATTCTTTTCATTGGGCATTAAAGCGTTCATATGAATTTGTTTTTGAGATGGATGCTGATTTTTCTCACAATCCGGAAGATCTAGTTAATCTATATAATCATGCGATAGAGACCAATGCTGATTTAGTAATTGGTAGTCGGTATGTGAAAGGAGTTAATGTTGTCAATTGGCCTATAGGTAGGGTTTTAATGTCATATTACGCTTCTGTTTATGTGCGTTTAATCACGGGAATGCCAATTCATGATTCTACGGCGGGATTTGTTTGTTACAGACGCAAAGTTTTAGAATCTATTGGAATCGATAATATCTCCTTTAAAGGATACGCTTTTCAGATAGAAATGAAGTTTAAGACATGGAAACATGGATTTAAAATAGAAGAGTTTCCGATTATTTTTACAGATAGAAGTGAAGGGGAATCTAAAATGAGTGGTGGAATATTTAAAGAAGCGCTCTTTGGTGTAATAGGTATGAAAATTAAAAGTTGGTTTACAACGTATAAAAAAGTGAAGTAATGGCTTATCAGATTTTAATTAAGAATGCAACCATTGTTAATGAAGGAAAGCAATTTAAGGGCGATGTTTTAATCGAGGATCAACTAATAAAAGAAGTTTCGGCACATCCCATTTTAGTAGATGCTGATGAAGTGATTGACGCAACCTCTAAATTATTAATTCCAGGGTTAATTGATGACCAAGTACATTTTAGGGAACCAGGGCTAACACACAAAGCAGAAATAAGAACGGAGGCAAGAGCAGCTGTGGCTGGAGGTGTTACTACTTTTATGGAAATGCCTAATACTGTTCCTAATGTACTAACTCAGCAGTTGCTTCAAGATAAATACGACATAGCAGCTGAATCTTCTGTAGCGAACTACTCCTTTTTTATGGGAGCTTCTAATGACAACCTAAAGGAAGTATTGAAAACTGATCCGAAAACAGTTTGTGGAATCAAAGTATTTATGG
>TARA_R110002049_G_scaffold231823_1_pt1 | contig 15495 bp, 14 predicted proteins | sample TARA_R110002049 | Tara Oceans TARA_R110002049 (sample SAMEA4396941) | marine metagenome | biome: Polar Biome; feature: [SRF] surface water layer (ENVO:00010504); material: water (ENVO:00002006), including particulate matter (ENVO:01000060) such as... | depth 5 m | reverse complement strand
CGCCATGGCCAAATCGGCATTTTTTACTTTAATTAACGCACGATTATCTCCTGGCTCTACCGTTAAATTATCGTTAACAATAGCTGCACAAGCTTCAGAAGCTGCCCAATACTTAATATATTTTGTGCTACCTATAAAAGTAATATGATTGCTTTTTGCATTTTGTAATTGTTCTGGACCTTCAATGTTTAAGCTTTCGTTACCAATTAATTGGCCTTGTAAAACAGTGTTAATTTCACTTATAGTGTATGATTTCATTTGATTTTTGTTGGTGATTAGTAGTATTTGTAAAGCTAAAGGAAATAAAATGGAATACAACTTCTTTTTATGTAATTATGTTTCATGAAACAGCTATACCTATGCTCATAACACTTTCTATTAGCGCATCAAAATCAGAATTATTGACCCGATGGCTTGCAATAGCACACCGAATACAATACATACCTTTTAGCGTCGTATAACCAGGAATTGCAATGGCTTGTTCCTCAATTTGTAATTTAATCTCTTTATTAATAGCATTCAACTGTTCTAGATTTTTTTCACCGGGGTTATATCTAAAACATACAATGTCCATACCTATTGGGGCTAGTAATTCTAAGTCTTTTTGCTTGTTTATCAGGCTTCCCAAATAGTGTGCCTGTTCTACATTTCTGGAAATCATTCGGCCAAATTTTTCACTGCCATGCTCTTTTAATGACATCCAAACTTTTAAGGCTCTAAACCGTCTTGATAACTGTAGTCCGAATTCGCTAAACCAATTATCACCAGAGGCCAAACCTCTTGTGTTTTTTGCTAAATATTCTGGGATTAACGAAAATGTATTTTTGTGGCTATCACTATCTTTTAAAACAATACAGCCCGCTTCAAAAGGCATGTGTAACCATTTGTGCAAATCTAACGCCACAGAATCGGCCCGTTCAATGCCTTTAAGCAGTGGTTTTATTTTATCTGAAAGCATCGCAATGGCACCAATAGCGCCATCTACGTGAAACCATAGGTTTTCTTTTTCACAAATATTGGCAATGGCGTCGAGGTTGTCTATTGCACCGGTGTTTACAGTGCCCGAAGTACCAATTATGCAAATAGGTTTTAAACCATTTTCTTTATCAATAGCTATTTGATTTTTTAAGGCTTCAATGTTAATGGTGTAATCATCATCAACTTTAATTTTTTTAAGCCCTTTTGTACCCAGACCGAGTAATTCAACAGCCTTGGTGTTACAGCTATGTATTTCGGTTGATGCATAAAAAACTAAATTATTTTCTTTAACACCTTCCTTTCTAATATCATATCCAGCTTTTACATTTCTAGCTACGGCCAAACCTGTATAGTTTGCCATAGAGCCACCACTTACCAGCAGGCCACTAGCTGTTTTAGGAAATTTGATAATTTCTTTTATCCAATTAACAACCTGTTCTTCTACTTTATGAGCAGCGTGATTGCCGCCACCTAAATTAGGATTAAGTATGGAGGTCCAGAAATCGCCCATAACACCAGAAATCGTGCCATTGCCCATATACCAAGCCCAAAACCGCGGATGGATATTACCCATGGGGTAGGGTAATACGTTTTCTTGTAGATCCTTGTAAACAGATTCCGGGTTTGTGGGTTGTACAGGCAAACTTGTTTTAAAGGTGTTTAAAACTTCATCGGGCATATCTTGCCAAATTTTGCGATCTCGCACATTTTTTAAATAATCGAAAGCGTCTTCGACCATTTGGTGCATTAAGGCCTTAGATTCCTCCCAATCTTTTGGGTCTAGGGTTTCAAAATCATCAGAATGATTATTCATCTTTTTTTTTTGCTTAGTATAATAGGTCTAAGTACATGACAAAAATTACAGATCCTAAATAAAAATATATATTATTCCTTTTTTTACAAGACCTGCAAGGTTTTTAAAACCTTGCAGGTCTTGTAGGTCTAAAAACCCACATAGGTATCATGTTGATTATTAATAAATTGTAGTTTTGAATAATTTTTTGTCATATACTAAAATAATAGGTAGAAAATTACACAAATTAATTGGCAAAAAAACATAGCTGGGTTAATTACTCTTCTATTCTGTTCTCATCAAAGGCTGAAGGCAACAATTTTGGAATAAATTTTACAACGAGTGGCAACAATAACGCCCCACCTGGCAACATAAAAATAGCTAAACTTGGTATAGATTTAAAAATATCTAAAAGTTGCTCTTGTACTTTTTTTTGCTCCTCTTTAGTCAATTCCCTAATGGTTGATTGGGTAAGTAAAATCATGAGGTCTTTGCTGCCAACTAATTCTTTATATAAGCGTTTACTATTTCTGGAAATTAAAATTATGACCATTTTACTAGAATTATCATAAAAACTTTGTACTACGTTTTTTGAACTAAACAAAGCAATATTGTTTTTATTGATATCGTAAAAATTGTTTACGCTTTTAATCGATTCGCTAACTGAAGCTAAGCTGAGTTTTAAATCATGGCCAAGTTGTAATATAAACTTTTGTTCAGATTCCTCTATAATCTTATCGCCCCAAGTTGCCATACACGCTAAGTCTAAAATGTATTTTTTTTCTTGTGGTGTTTTTATAAATTTGATTGCTGCCTTATAATCAATACGCTCTTTTTTTCCATAACGCAGCGAAGATTCAAACAACTTGATTAAGCTTTCATCATATTCGGTTTTTTCTTTTTTAGAGGTAATTACATCTAAAGATATGGCTTCAATGCTGGCTTCCAAATTCTTAAGATAGTCTAGAGTAAAAACACCATTCTTTATAAAGGCCTTGTAAGCAAGTACATCTATGTAGAGCAATCCATTAATTAAGAAATAATTAAAGTTTTTAGTGATGATATTATCATCAATCTGGGTTCGCTTATGAATTATATTTTCCAATTGTTCACTACTGCTGGAGCTTCGTAGCAATTCTTTTAAAAAAGATAATTTGTGCTCGCCTATTTCTTTATAAAAGTTAATAACGCTATCTAAAAAATGACTTTCATGATTGGATTTTTGATGGGTATACAAAAATGATAGACACAAATTTACCTTGCACATTTCTTCTTCGGTAAAATTAAATTCTTTACCAAGATTGTCTATTACCTTAAGGTTTGTACCATATATAAATCCAGAATCCCGCAATAAACTATAAAAGGCGTCATCACTGTAATTTATAAGGTCTGTGCGGCCTTCTATAAGCTTCAATAATTTCTTAATCCAACCAGTTGATGATGGGTTCATATTTCAATTTATCTGATACTTTGTAAAAGTAAACTTTTACTTGAATATCCACATTATTTTTCTTTAACATAATTTTAACAAAACCGCTATTTCTATTTCTTCGTAGGTATGCATGAGAGTAAAAATTTAACTAATAACAAAAATCTCAAAAAATCATGAAAAATTTAAAAACAGTATTAGGAATAGGAATTATAGCAGTAGCTGGTTTCTTTACCGTTGCAGCAGATCATATTGATGCTCCTGCTGTACAAGGTGGTAACAGCGATATTACCGATTTTTATGCCTTTCAAGGCGAAAATACAAGTAATTTAGTGTTTGTAGCAAATTTACAAGGGCTTTTAAGTCCATCTTTAACATCTACCGCAGCGTTTGATGAAAACGTTTTAATTGAAATTAACATTGACAACACGGGCGATAATGTTGAAGATTTAGTAATTCAAGCTATTCCAAGAGACGGAAAAATGTATTTCTTTGGACCTATAGTACCATCTCAAACGGGACTTAATAGTACAATTCAATCTACAACCACAGTTGGTGGCGTTGTCGATATTACACCTTACGGAACAAATGCTATAATTAGTAGCAACGCAGGTATGAGCTTTTTTGCAGGCCCTAGAGATGACCCTTTCTTTATGGACTTTGCTAGATATGGCGAAATAATTGGCGGTATGGCTACAAGTTTCAATAGTCCTGGTGCTGATACTTTTGCAGGTTCAAATGTATTATCTGTAGTGGTAGAAGTACCAAAATCTATGATTGGTGGTTCAGGAACAATCAATACATGGGTAGAAACAAAAAGAAAATAAAGAAAACCATTTAAAAGAATATAATTATGAAGACTTTAAAAAATATAAAAGTATTGGCAATTGCCTTAGCAGTATCGCTTACTGCCTTTAATTGCTCAAATGATGATGATAATACGCCAACAATGGCGCCGTTGGATTTTTCTGGAACCTATGCTCAACAAGATCAAATGGGCAGACCAGCAGTAAACACTGTTTTTGTATCATCAAGTAGCAAGGATATGTTTAATGTAACAATCCCATCTCAACAAATTGTCGCATTTCAAAGTATGTTTCAAACCAATTTAGAAGGCTTAAGTCCAGCATTTGCAAATCCTGGAGACTTGAATGCGCTTGGTCAGGATTCTGCTGCATTTTCAGGGCTTTTAGCAACCGATGTGCTAAATGTGTCTTTAGACGGAACCACGACTTTTTATGATGGCACCAATGTTTTGACAGGTCGTGCTTTAGCAGATGACGTTATTACAGTAGAGTTGTTATTGATTTTTGGTGGAGAGGATTTCTCTGAAAACCCAGGATTATCTAACGATAATGTTGATGCAAACGATAAACCTTTTTTGGCCTCATTTCCTTACTTAGCATCTCCTTGGTAGAAGCTACACTATCAGGGTATATTTTTATATATACCCTGGTATTTTTTAACCTACAAACAAATACCCAACAGAACCTTAAAACAAACAATAATGAAACCTATCAATATTATAACAACAGCAGTATTGCTACTTATGGTAAGTTGTGATAATGCACCTAAAAAAATTACAAACACAAAAGAATACACTAATTATTTGAATGTTGAAAAAGATGAGATGTTGCATCTTGCCATGGCAGATTATAAATTTTGGGAAGAAAAGCTGGAAAAAGAACCAAGTCAGTTTCCATATCTAGTTAAAGCTGCGGCATCTCAATCTCAATTATTCAATAAAACAGGAAAAATAGAACTACTTATAGAGGCCGAAAAAAAATTAATTAAAGCTAATGAAGCTACAAATTATACAAAGGCATCGTATTTAAAATCTTTGGCACATAATTATATCTCGCAACATCGTTTTAAAGCGTCTTTAGCATTATTGAAAAAAGCAGAGGCTATTGGGGAAAATTTGGAATCTACTCAAAAAATGTTGTTTGATGTGTATTTAGAGTTGGGCAGCTACAAGTTGGCTAAAAGCTATTTAGATAAATTTAGCAGTGATAATAAGGACTTTGATTATTTGATTCGTTTGTCAAAATGGTCAGATTATAGAGGTAATTTAGACGCCGCTATAAAATATATGGAACAGTCTAAAGCCATTGCTGAAGCTTCAAACTTAGCACCAACTAAACAGTGGGTTTATACTAATCTTGCAGATTATTATGGGCATGCCGGAAGAATTCAAGATTCTTATAATCATTATTTAAAGGCTTTAGAAATAGATAATAATGATGCCTATGCCAAAAAAGGAATTGCTTGGATTGTATATTCTTACGAAAAAAATCCAGAAGAGGCACTTCGCATATTAAACAGTATCACGGAGAAATACAATGCACCCGATTATTATTTGCTAAAAGCAGAAATAGCAGAGTATCAAGGTGATTTAGTTTTTAAAGAAGCACAATTAAAATTATACAAACAATTTGTTGCTAATAATCTTTACGGCGACATGTACAATAAATACAATGCGCTTATTTATGCTGAAGATAGTACTAAAAGTGCAAAAGCACTAAAAATAGCACAGACTGAAATTGACAATAGACCCACACCACAATCTTATGATTTGTTGGCATGGACTTACTATAATCATGGAGATGTGCAAGAGGCCTTAGACGTTATGGAAAAACATGTTGTGAATAAAACATTTGAGCCAGAAGCGTTATACCATTTAGCTCAAATATACAAGGCCAATAACAAACTTGATGAAGCCAAAACACTAAAAAAGGAATTATTGGAAAGCACATTTGAACTTGGCCCATTAATGGCAGAAAAGATTAGGGAAATCTAATTAAAAAGGTATCATCATGAAACGGTATTTTTTTATATCAGTATGTTTATTATTAAGCTTGTTTAAAATGAATGGCCAACAATTAACTGATAATAAATTTCAATTTGCACCTCAATTTGAGTTTGTTATAACATCTATTTTTTACAATAATGAAGTGTCCTATCAAGTAAATTTAGTTTCTGGAAGTTGTAAGGAATTTTCATGTGAGATAAACTTTAGGGCAGAGGATGAACTTACTAGTGAGGAAACTTATAAAGGGATGTTTTTTTTAAAGTGTTTTTTGGTTAGGTAGAAAGTGGCTCAATTATAGCAATATAATTGTGCACTTTCTTTTTCTGTATGACCAATGCGAATCAAGGGTTGAAAATAGATACTCGCTATCAGAGTATTATGATGGAGTTTTTGGTTGATTTTTAATTTAGTAAAATATAATTTACTAATATTCAGTATTATTTGAAATTCAAACCTTGATTCGCGTGACTATCGGATTTGTTACATAAACTTTTTTTGTAGTCAGTACGTCAATCAAGTTAGCCTTTTTTTTCCCGGGTTATTCGATTTACGGTTGAATTTAGGGCTGCACACCCCTTAATCCCCTATTTTTTAAGGGGGAAACGATTTCTTCCCTCCTAAAAAGGAGGGATAGAGGCAGCTGTTTTTCCACAAAACTTAAAAGTTGGCCTCATGTGCAAACTATCCGATAGTCATATATAAATAACCATAAATCGTTGTTAACAACTCCCTTTTAAATAACTAAAAAACTATTCGGCAATAACTATTTAAATTTTGTAAATTTGCCTGCGTTTATAAGCGCAACATGACAAACACAGCAAAATACATCTTCGTAACCGGTGGGGTTACATCTTCACTAGGAAAAGGCATTATTGCCGCTTCTTTAGCCAAACTATTGCAAGCACAGGGTTACAGAGTCACTATTCAAAAATTAGATCCATACATTAATGTAGATCCAGGTACGTTAAACCCTTACGAACATGGTGAATGTTATGTGACTGAAGATGGTGCAGAAACGGATTTGGATTTAGGACATTACGAGCGCTTTTTAAACGTGCCTACAAGTCAAGCCAATAATGTAACGACGGGGCGAATTTACCAAAGTGTTATTGATAAAGAGCGTCGTGGTGAGTTTTTAGGAAAAACAGTCCAGGTTGTACCACATATTACAGATGAGATTAAAGAACGTGTTCAGATTTTAGGAAATTCAGGTGACTACGATATTATTATTACCGAAATAGGCGGAACCGTTGGTGATATTGAATCGTTACCTTACATTGAAGCAGTGCGCCAGCTGCGTTGGGATTTAGGCGAAAACAATGGTATTGTTATTCACTTAACCCTTGTTCCTTATTTATCTGCCGCAGGCGAATTAAAAACAAAACCCACACAACACAGTGTAAAAACACTGATGGAAAGCGGTATTCAAGCAGATATTTTGGTTTGTAGGACCGAACACCATTTGCCGGACGATTTAAAAAGAAAACTGGCATTATTCTGTAATGTTAAAAAAGAAGCTGTTATTGAATCTATTGACGCATCAACTATTTACGATGTGCCAAATTTAATGTTGGAGGAAGGTTTAGATAAAGTAGTGCTTAACAAGTTGAACCTTAAAAGTACAACACCAGATATAAATAGATGGAATCAGTTTTTAAAACGCCATAAAAACCCAAAAACCGAATTAACCATTGGTTTAATAGGAAAATATGTTGAGTTGCAAGATTCTTATAAATCAATTTTAGAATCATTTATTCATGCCGGAGCTGAAAATGAAGTAAAAGTAAATATTGAGTCTGTACACTCAGAATATATAAACAGCGATAACGTAGAAGTTAAATTAGGGCATTTAGATGGTATTTTGGTAGCCCCAGGTTTTGGCGAGCGTGGTATAGAAGGAAAAATTGATGCTGTTAAATATGTACGCGAAAATAACATTCCTTTTTTAGGGATTTGTTTAGGTATGCAAATGGCAGTTATAGAATTTGCTAGAAACGTTTTGGGAATTGCCGATGCCGATTCTACAGAAATGAATCCAAATACCAAAAACCCTGTAATTGATTTAATGGAAGAACAAAAAACCATTACCGATAAAGGTGGCACCATGCGTTTAGGTGCTTGGGCATGCGATTTAAAACGAGGAAGCAAAGTATGGGATATTTACAAAGCTGAAAATATTAAAGAACGCCACAGACACCGCTATGAATTTAATAGCGATTATAAAGAACAAATGGAAAAGGCAGGTATGCTGGCAACAGGTTTAAACCCAGAAACAGGATTGGTTGAGATTATTGAAATCCCAGCACATCCTTGGTTTGTAGGTGTGCAATATCATCCAGAATATAAAAGTACGGTTGCAAATCCTCACCCCTTATTCGTGGCTTTTGTGAAAGCGGCTTTAAATCAAAATAAAAAAAACAGAGGTGTCAGCATGGCACAAAATTAAAATTGGATAGCTTATTGATTTAAGCAAACGATTTAAGTACATGACAAAAATTAATTTTGAGAAATAAACCACTCGCAATTTTCAGGATAACAAAGGCCTCACAGACCTCACAGGTTTTCAAGACCTGTAAGGTGTGCGTAACGGGAAAACCGTAATATGCTATATGAGTGCAGTTTGTGGTTCTGTTCTAAATTTTTGTCATGCATTAAAGCAAACGATATAAAAAAGACCTGACAGGTTTCCAAACCCTGTCAGGTCTAAAACTAAAATATGGAAGAAAAGAAATTAGATATTAATACGATAATAGGATTTGTTCTCATTTTCGGAATATTAGCTTATATGCTTTGGCAAAATCAGCCAACACCAGAAGAGCTTGAAGCTCAAGAAAAAGCAAAACAAGAGCAGGTAGAGGCAGAAAACAAGGCAAAACAGCAAGAGCAAACCAAGGTTACTACTGCCGAAGATTATTCTACAGATTCCCTTTCAGATTCACTTAAACTTATCCAATTAAAAAACAAACTTGGGGCATTCGCTTTTTCAGGAGTAGGTAAATCAGATGAAGAAACCTTTGTTGAGAGTGATTTATTGGCTTTAAAATTTAGTAGCAAAGGCGGTTATTTATCTGAAGTTAAATTAAAACAATTTGTTCATTACGATTCACTTCCAATATATATTATAAAAGACAACAATGCTTTGTTTAATATCAATTTTGGTACTACAGACAGTAGAATACTAAATACCAAAGATTTATACTTTCAGCCAACAATAACCAAAAATGGAGATGTTACAGTCATCTCGATGAAATTAAAAGTTTCAGAAAGTAAATTTTTAGAGTATCGTTATGAGCTGAAAGAGGGCGATTATATGATAGGTTTTACCGTTCGTTCACAAGGATTAAATGATGTGGTAAACAGCTCACAAGCCATTAATTTGGATTGGAATTTAAAAGGATACCGCCATGCCAAAAGTATCTCTTACGAAAATAGGTACACAGATATACATTACGATTACGAAGATGGAAAAGACGATTATACAGGGCCACGTGATGCGGAAGAAGATATAGAAAATGTTTCTTGGATTGGATACAAGCAGCACTTCTTTTCGTCAGTTTTGCTTACAGACTCGCCTTTTAAAAACGTAAAAATTAAAGCTGAAAATTTAGTAGATGATGAGGCAATAGATACGGTTTATACTAAAAGCTTTGCAACAAAAATAGCTTTAGAATTGCAAGATGGCGAGTTTAATAATGCCATGGATTTGTATTATGGCCCAAGTGATTACAAAGTTTTAAACGCTTATGACAGAAACCTAGACGAATTAGTACCATTTGGTTGGGGCATATTCGGGTGGATCAACCGCTATGTTTTCATGCCATTATTTAACTTTTTAGGTGGTTTTATGCCGTATGGTATTGCAATAGTTGTGATGACTATTTTGGTAAAAATATTGTTGTCGTTTGTGCAATACAAGCAATTTTTATCGCAGGCAAAAATGAAGATTTTAAAGCCTGAGTTAGATGCTATTCGCGAAAAGCACAAAGATAATAAAATGAAAGCGCAGCAAGAAACAATGGCGCTACAAACCAAAGCAGGGGCAAGCCCCATGGCAGGTTGTTTGCCGGCTTTAATACAGTTGCCGGTATTTTATGCATTGTTTCAGTTTTTCCCATCTGCGTTTGATTTAAGACAGAAATCTTTCCTTTGGGTAGATGATCTATCATCTTATGATGTCATAGCAGATTTGCCTTTCAATATTCCCTTTTATGGCAACCATGTGAGTTTATTCCCCATATTGGCATCCATTGCGATTTTCTTTTATATGCGTTTAACAACAGGGCAAAATATGGCATCGCAACCAACACAGGAAGGTATGCCAGATATGGCTAAAATGATGAAATATATGATGTATTTCTCACCTATACTGATGCTGTTCTTCTTTAATAATTATGCCTCTGGATTGAGTTTGTATTATTTTATTTCAAACTTAATTAGCATTGGAATTATTTTAGTAATTAAAAACTATATTCTTGATGAAGATAAAATTCATGCCCAGATTCAAGAAAAGAAGAAAAAGCCTAAGAAACAAGGACGTTTTCAGAAAAAGATGGCAGAAATGATGGAACAGGCCGAAAAACAAAAACAGATTCAACAAAAAAAGAAAAAGTAATTATTATAAATTCAAGAAAGCTGCCGAGAGAATTATTTTGGCAGCTTTTTTGTTTTATACAATTTGAAATTATTTTTGACGTTTTCGTATTTTATAAACAAGTGTCTCCTTGGGGCAACAGATAAAAAAAATTATCAAGTGATATTTTTGACAATTGAATTAAATTTGAAACTGAAAATTTGAAAATACAGATTGTCCCCTAGAGGGGACTTTAGGGGTGTTTTAAAACTTGATTGATATTTAAATACTTGAAAATAAAATATATAAAATACTTGTCAATGGTGGCGAAGTCGAAGAGTTTTTAATTTCTAAATTCATAACAAATGAAATTTCCATTTTTAACTATTTTTATACTTATGTCTTCACTTGCTATAGCCCAAGGTATAAATCAGTTTGATGAAAATGGAAAGCGACACGGCAATTGGATAAAAACTTTTGATAATAGTAAAGTATTAAGGTATCAAGGTGCTTTTGCACACGGCAAAGAAGTGGGGTTATTTAAGTTTTATAAGAACATTAATAACAAAGCTGTTTTAACTGCAACCAAACAGTTTAATGAAACCAATAATATTGCCGAAATAAAGTTTTTAACCTCTAAAGGTAAAGTTGTTAGTGAGGGTAAAATGGATGGTAAAACATACATTGGAACTTGGAAATACTATCAAAAAAACTCTGACAACTTACTGATATTAGAGCATTTTGATGATTCAGGAAGGTTAGATGGTGAAAGGTTTGTTTATTATGAAAACGGAGAAGTAGCAGAGGAGCAAAACTATAAGGAGGGCAAATTGGATGGCGTTTCTAAATGGTACTCTGAAAATAAAATAATTTTAAAGGAATTTATTTATGTTGATGGAGAATTGCATGGCGTTGCTAAATTCTTTAACCCGAAAGGCGAGTTATTAGTTGAAGGTCAATATAAAAGAGGAAAGAAGGATGGTATCTGGAAGTATTATGAAAATGGAAAATTAAAAGCGCAAAAAGATTTTACCTATAAACCCAAATACATAAAGAAAAGTAAATAGAATTAAAGCCATCAAAAAATTGAAGTCCTTTTTATTAAACATATTTAATAAAGTGTACTTTTAAAATTTTGCATTACCTTTGTACTCCAAATACGTTTGGATAGTAATATATGAGTCAAAAAGTTTTACTTAACGCAAAAGAGGTAAACATCATTCTTCATCGATTGGCTTGTCAACTTATTGAAAAACACAACGATTTTTCTAACACCGTTTTAATTGGTTTACAGCCACGGGGTGTGTTTTTAGCAAACCGTTTAGCCAAAATTTTAGAGGAAGATTATAAGGTAAAAAACATCCAATTAGGACATTTGGATATTACGTTTTTTAGAGATGATTTCAGGCGTGGTGATAAACCATTAGAAGCCAATACAACAAAAATCAACTTTTTGGTAGAAGACAAAAACATTGTTTTTATTGATGATGTTTTATATACAGGGCGCAGTATAAGAGCAGCTTTAACAGCAATACAGTCATTTGGAAGGCCAAACGAAATAGAATTGCTTACGTTAATCGATAGGCGTTTTAGTAGGCATTTACCAATTCAGCCAGATTATAGGGGACGACAGGTAGATGTTATAAATAATGAAAAGGTAAAGGTAAACTGGAAGGAACATGACAATGAAGATTCGGTTTACTTAATTGAAAAATAACAATTTAGCTAGAAGCTAGAAGAAAAATAACAGGCAACTGAATAATAAAAATTATGAAGTTCATAACTGAAGACCGAAGACTGAAAACTGCAAACTGAAGACTAAAACCATGAGCGAATTAAGTGTCAATCACTTATTAGGAATCAAGTATCTTAATAAACAAGATATCAAACTTATTTTTGAAACTGCCGATCATTTTAAAGAAGTGATTAACAGACCGATTAAAAAAGTACCTTCGCTTAGAGATATTACCATTGCCAATCTTTTTTTCGAAAATTCTACCCGGACAAAACTGTCTTTTGAGTTAGCCGAAAAGCGTTTATCTGCTGATGTACTTAACTTTTCATCCTCACAATCCTCCGTTAAAAAAGGTGAAACCCTTATAGATACTGTAAACAATATTTTATCCATGAAAGTGGATATGGTTGTGATGCGCCATCCAAACCCAGGTGCAGGTGTGTTTCTGTCTAAGCATGTAAAAGCTAGTATTATTAATGCAGGCGATGGGGCCCATGAGCATCCAACACAAGCGCTTTTAGATTCGTATTCCATAAGAGAAAGGCTAGGAGAAGTTAAAGGGAAAAAGGTCGTTATAGTTGGCGATATTTTACATAGTAGGGTAGCGCTTTCAAATATATTTGCTTTACAGATTCAAGGCGCTGAAGTTATGGTTTGCGGACCAAAAACTTTATTGCCAAAGTATATTGATAAACTTGGAGTAAAAGTTGAAACAAATCTGCGTAAAGCCTTAAATTGGTGTGATGTAGCAAATATGCTTCGTGTACAAAACGAACGTATGGATATTAGTTACTTTCCATCAACTAGAGAATATACACAACAGTTTGGAGTTAATAAAGATTTATTGGATTCTTTAGATAAAGAGATTACTATCATGCATCCTGGGCCAATAAACAGAGGTGTGGAAATTACTAGTGATGTGGCAGACTCTAAACAAGCCATCATTTTAGACCAAGTACAAAATGGTGTTGCCATTAGAATGGCAGTTATTTATTTATTAGCTTCTAAAATAAAACAATAGCGTATGATTATCGATCAAAACGGGAATATTTCCATTATTACCCAAGAAAAAGCGACCATAGTGGAGTTGGTTAAAAAACTTCAATCCTTATATCCTAAGTTTAAGAATGACAATATTATTATTGCGCTAACTACGCTAAATAAGTTGCGTTTAGAAGATATTGTTGGGTTTTTGCAACTTTCTAATACACATAGGGCAAGTAAACATTCGTTTGTAATTGTTACAGATAAAATAAATTTAGACCTAGTTCCCGATGAAATAGTTGTTGTTCCTACAATACAAGAGGCTTACGACATTATTGAAATGGAAGAAATGGAACGTGATTTAGGATTTTAATATGAGCAAATTCAATCTTGCCCAAGTAAATATAGCTAAGGTTTTAGCCCCCATGGATAATCCTTTAATGAAAGATTTTGTTGATAGTTTAGATGCCATTTACAAAATATCTGATTCACACGGAGGGTTTATAATGCGCATCAACAATGAAGACCGCCCAACTGAATTCCGGGAAGCTTTTCCAGATGATTCTTTTATGGTCAATATCTCTGTTTGGAAAGACTTAGATGCACTTTTCGATTTTACATATAAATCTGGTCATGTAGAAATTTTTAAAAGAAAAAAGGAAGGGTTTAGTAAGATTGAAATGAAATACATGGCATGCCGGTATTTTCCAGAAGGTCAAGTACCAACCCATGAAGAAGCAAAACAGCGCTTAAATTATGTTAACAAGCACGGTTATACACCTTATGCGTTTTCATTTAAAGACAAGTTTTCTATTACAGATTCTCTAAATTACAAGCATCTTGCCTAATATGAAACTCACTATATTAGGCTGTTACAGCGCGACACCAAGAGCTTTGAATAATACAACCTCTCAAGTTTTAGAGATTAATAACCATATGTTTTTAATTGATTGTGGCGAAGGGACCCAAGTGCAATTACGCAAGCATAAAATTAAATTTAATCGGATAAAACATATTTTTATATCGCATTTACACGGCGACCATTTTTTTGGATTAGTAGGTTTAATTTCTACATTTAGGTTGCTTACAAGAGAAACAGATTTACATATTTATGGCCCTGTTGGTATTAAAGAAGTCGTTATACTTCAAATGAAGCTAGCTGATTCTTGGACGAACTATCAACTCATTTTTCATGAATTAACATCAACAGAATCTGAATTAATCTTTGAAGACGATAAAGTTGAAGTTTACACCATTCCTTTGGAGCACCGCGTTTATACTAATGGTTATTTGTTTAAAGAGAAGGAAGGTGAACGGAAATTAAATATTAGTGCAGTAGAAAAAGCTAATATCGATAAAGCGTATTATAGAAAACTGAAACAAGGGTTTGATGTTAAAAATAAAAAAGGTGAGCTAATTAAAAATGAATTGGTTACAAAACCGCCTAATGCTTCAAAAAGTTATGCATTTTGTAGTGATACCGTTTATAAAGAAGATATCGTGCCGATAATAAAAAATGCGACAGCACTTTACCACGAATCTACATTTTTAGATAAGCATGCGCATTTAGCTGCCAAAACGAAGCATTCTACAGCAAAGCAAGCCGCTAGTATTGCAAAACAAGCGAATGTTGGCACGTTGTTGCTCGGTCATTATTCAACACGTTACGATGGCTTAAAGGCTTTCAAAGAAGAGGCTCAAGAAATTTTTGAAAATGTAAAGCTTAGTGAAGACGGTAAAGTGTTTAATTTCTAGATTTTTGGATGTCTAAGGGCTTTGCTTTTACAACAACTAAAAAAATAAAGGCTTTTTGAAAGGGCAAATCTGTTATTAATCTAAATAATTCCCCGATGGTTCTACCTCGGGCTTCCGAATTTACCTCCCCTTGGGGGGCGGAATTGCCTTTTCGCAATTCCGGGTGGGGCAAAATATAAAATCTCGGTTTTTGGCCCCAAGGCCAAAATGAAACCGGTGAAATACTCCTGTGGCTTGCCTCGGGGATTGTCGGCTTCAAGAAATTTTTTATTGGATTATCTGTTAACGCGGGTTCGATATAAGGTTAAATTTAGTTCCTTGAAAACAAAATATCTACGTTGTTTATACACGATTGGTTATCCCCTTGAGGGGATTATAGGGGTGTTATCCCCTCGAGGATTAGTGAGAAACAAAATACATTTTGTTTTGAAGCTACCGA
>TARA_R110002049_G_scaffold46851_2_pt1 | contig 15522 bp, 14 predicted proteins | sample TARA_R110002049 | Tara Oceans TARA_R110002049 (sample SAMEA4396941) | marine metagenome | biome: Polar Biome; feature: [SRF] surface water layer (ENVO:00010504); material: water (ENVO:00002006), including particulate matter (ENVO:01000060) such as... | depth 5 m | reverse complement strand
TATTTGTTATCGGACGAATTCCGAAAAAAGGGAAATTTGTCGTACGCCCATGATACTACCCCCTAAACAAAAAGAAATCATCCTTCATATCTTCAATTTGAGCATCTTCGTTGGTAATAATATAGTCAATGGCTTGTGATGTAAACGTATCGCCTTTTTCTGTAAGGGAGACAATATTTTTTTCAATAGAAATCATATTGTTTTTCAAAGCTAATTCTAAAACTGATTTGCTACGAACTTTTTGCCAATTAATATGCTCGTTAAGGTGATTAACATGGCGTTCTCTTTCTTCACTATGGTTTTTTAAATGTAGTAAAAAGGTCAACAAAGAGACTTCTTTACGTTGTTGTTTTTCTCTATATAAAACCGCAATAACCCCTTTGCTAGGGGCAAATAAATACACAGCTAGAAATAGCAACCCCAACATAGTTGTAATTGAACCTGCAATTGAGGCATCCAACCAATGCGCCAGCCAATAGCCAGAAATGGCACTAAAAACACCAAAACAAATAGAGTAGATAAGCATGCGTTTTAAATCGGTGGTTAATAAATAGGCCGCTGCTGCCGGTGCTATCATTAGCGCGACAACTAAAATAGCTCCTACCGCGTCAAAAGCACCAACTGTTGTAACAGATGAAACCGTCATAAGTCCGTAATGGATAACAGCAGGCGAAAACCCTAGTGAGGCTGCTAAACCAGCATCAAAAGTGCTTACTTTTAGCTCTTTAAAAAAAGCAAATAAAAGTCCAATAGTAATTAATAAAATACTCCCAATTACCCATAATGATTTTGGGCCAACATCAACTCCAGAAATTAAAAGTCTATCAAAAGGTGCAAAAGCCAATTCGCCCAATAAAACGGCATCAACATCTAAATGGACATCATTGGCATTTTTCGCAATAAGGATGACGCCAATACTGAACATAGTAGGGAACACTAAACCAATAGCGGTGTCTTCTTTTACCAATCCTGTTTTTTGAATATACTCTACCAAAACAACAGTAATAATGCCTGTTAATGCGGCCAATAAAATGAGTAATGGCGAGTTTAAATCTTGGGTAATAAAAAAACCAATAACAATTCCTGGTAAAATGGAATGACTAATAGCATCACTTATCATAGCCATTTTACGCAATACTAAAAATGTACCTGGAATGGCGCAAGCAATGGCAACCAAACTAGCAATAAGTTGTATTTCTATTTGTGCGTTACTCATTATTATCGTTTTGTTGGTTGTATAAGTTTAACGCTGTTTTATAACCTTCTTCAGTTAGGCTCCAATCGCCGCCATCTAATTTCACGTAATGTTTGTCAACTAATTTTTGAAGGGTGCTTTTTGTATATCCTTGAAAATTATTTAATATTTTGATAGCATGCGGGTGTGAAATATTTTCGTGCGTTGTAGCAATATTATACATAAATGCCAAAGTTTTATGCAGCTGTAAATCGCGACGGTTTTTAATAAATCTTATTTGCTTAAATAATAATCCGCGACTAGGAGAAAAAACAAATGAAAATAGAACAAACACTCCAGCCACAATAACTATAACGGGCCCTGTTGAAAGGTTGTTTTGACTGGCACTTATTGCGGTGCCAAAAACACCTGAAAATGCTCCAAACAACGATGCTATTATTACCATTTTCCCTAAACTGTTAGTCCATTGGCGTGCGGCTGCTGCAGGGGCCAATAACATAGCGCTCATAAGCACAACGCCTACCGTTTGAAGCCCTAAAACAATAGCTAAAACAATAAAAGAGGTAATCAAAATATCGATAAATTTAGTATTAAAACCTAGCGTTTTTGTATAATCGGCATCAAACAAAAGGATTTTGAATTCTTTCCAAAACAAGAGTAAAACGAACAGACAAATACTTGTAACAATAGTCATTAACCAAACGTCACTTTCTACCAAAGTAGCAGCTTGCCCGAATAAATATTTATCTAAACCCGCTTGATTCGCATTGGGTTGTTTCTGAATAAAGGTTAGCAACAACATGCCAAAACCAAAGAATAATGATAGAATTAAACCCAAAGCAGTATCTGATTTTAAGTGGGTTTTTTTAACTATACCTCGAATCCAGAAGGTGCCGATAAGACCACTCACTAAAGCTCCCAATAATAGAACATTACTGTCTTTTGCTCCGGTGATTAAAAAAGCAATTGCAATTCCGGGAAGTGCTGCATGCGAAATAGCATCACCTAAGAGACTTTGTTTTCTGAGTACTGCAAAACTACCAAGCATGCCACAAACAGCACCAAGGATTGCAGTTCCTAGAGTGATGGTTCTTAGGGTGTAGTCACTAAACACCAATGAAAAGTATTCGCTTATATCCATAATTTTATTCCTATAAAGACTGGAATCTTATTTGCCTTTCCGTCTTTCAATTTCTTGGAAAATTTAAATCCATACCGAAATAAATTCGGCACAAGCTCTTTCCTAAAATAGGAAAGGAATTAATATGTTGTCCTTCATTTATTATTTTTGTATCCATCTGAGTAAGTTCTGCTTACTGCGACTGAAAACTGAAAACTAATTTATTCCTGAATACTTACTTTATAATTAATACCGTATGTTTTGGTTAAGTTATCGTCGTTAAAAATGTCTTTAACGGGGCCGGTAGCAATTTTTTTCACATTTAAAAAGGTTACCCAATCGAAATATTCTGGAACGGTTTGTAAATCGTGATGTACTACTATAACTGTTTTTCCTGCTTTACGTAATTCTTTTAGAATGTTTATAATGGCAATTTCTGTTGTGGCATCAACACCTTGAAAAGGCTCATCCATAAAATAAATGGATGCATTTTGTACTAATGCGCGCGCTAGAAAAATACGTTGTTGCTGCCCGCCAGAAAGCTGGCTTATTTGTCTGTTTTTAAAAGGAAGCATGCCTACTTTTTCTAGGGCTTCCAGTGCTGCTTTCTTTTCTTTTTGCCCTGGGCGTTTTATCCAACCTAAACTACCATAAGTTCCCATCATCACAACATCTAAAGCGGTGGTTGGGAAATCCCAATCTACACTTCCTTTCTGAGGCACATAGGCTACTAAATTCCGCTGTTTTTCATAAGGTTTCCCATATATAGAAACACTGCCTGCAATGGGTTTTAAAATGCCTAAAATAGATTTTATAAGTGTTGATTTTCCTGCGCCATTGGGGCCAACAATAGCCATTAAAACACCTTCTGGAATTTCTAAATCGATATCCCAAAGTACGGGTTTATAGTTGTATGCTACGGTTAAATCGTCTATTTTTACGGCTGTTACACCTGCGGAGGCAGGTGTCTCTTTTGAATTTTTATCTTCCTTTAGAATCATGTTTATTTTTATAAATTATTCTATGTTCATTTTGTCTTGATACAAAACGAACCAAAAAATCAAGTCCAAGCCGAGGAATTTTTCAGTCTAAAAACTGAAAACCGATTTAAAAACTCCGCGTCGAACTATGTTCTCCTGTTCTCGGAGCTTTTCTTCATCTATTCTGCGCCTTGGCATTCAATTCTGCGAATTGATTTAGGACTTTACTATTTGCTAAATTTTTTCTTATCCCAAAATTCATATTTTTCTTAACTCTTAACTTTTTAACCCTTAACTTACAGATAGTTCACTAATTACCTTCTTTAAACTTTACCATGGCTGATAATCTAGTCCTGATAGAAGCGGCATACTTTTTTGATTTTTCTTCATAAAAGATACAGCGGATAGTAGGAATGGCTTCAAAAACTTTTTATTACTAACATATTTTAAGTTTGGGTAAGCACTGCAAACTGCAACTAAATACTGCTAACTTATTTAAGCGCATTTACAATAGTATTCACATTATACTCAAACATACCTATATAAGTGCCTTCAATAGTTCCCACATTTCCCAGTGCATCAGAATAAAGCGTTCCACCAATAATTACATTATGATTTTTTGATTTCACAGCAGCTTGCAACGCTTCAATAGTACGTCTTGGGACCGAACTTTCTACAAAAATGGCCTTTACATTCTTTTCTATGATAAAAGCAGCTAATTTTTGAACATCCTGAACACCTGCTTCGGTTGCTGTTGAAAGCCCTTGCAAACCAACTACTTCGAAATCAAAAGCTTTTCCAAAATAATTAAAAGCATCATGGGCTGTTACTAAAATACGTTGTTCTTTTGGGAGGTAGCTAATAGTGGCTTCTAGCTTATCTTTAAGTGATTTTAATTGCGCTAAATAGGTTGCTCCATTTACTTCAAAAGTTGCTTTTTGCTCAGGAATGGCTTCAGATAATTTTTGAACTATAAATTCTGTAGCCTGCATCCAATAATTCACATTAAACCATATATGCGGATCGTAATTGGATGCAAAATATTCAGAACCTATCAATGTATTTTTATCCAAAGCATCAGAAATAGCAATGGTTTTTACGGTTTTCATTTTTTCAAAAACTTCAACTAGCTTACCTTCTAAATGTAAGCCGTTGTAAAAAATAATATCTGCATTTGCAAGTTTAGAAACATCGCCTTCGCTGGCTTTGTACAAATGCGGATCTACGCCACTGCCCATTAAGCCTTGTAAATTGATGTAATCACCACCAATATTTTTAACCAAATCGGTAATCATAGATGTTGTGGCAACTACGTTAAGTTTGCCGTTAGCCTTTTTTTCGTTTTTGCAATTGAAAAATGATAAGGCTATTGTTAATATTAAGAGTGTTTTTTTCATTTTGGATATATTTTTTACAATGGACTCCTGACTTCGTAAGTTTGACAATTGATTTATTATTTATTCCAAGTTGGAAGCCTAAAACTTATACCTCCGCTGAGCAAAATGTCTTGACCTTCTGAGATGCTTGAGCCTACAGTGGCATCAAGTTGCACATTATCTGAAATTAAATAGGTTAATCCTGTATCCCAAAAGTGATTTGCTTTATTGTTTTCGGGTAAATTGCCATAAAGTTCTGCGTAAACACCAAATTTTTTCGTTAGGCCGTAACCGTAAGATAGGGTGTAAACATAAGCTGCTTGATGAGAATCGTCTCCCCATTGAGCACCTAAGTTGTATGACAAACTAGATTTTTCATTAAGTGTATGTGCAAATGAAAACCGAAAGCTTGCCCCTGTAGTTTCGGGTTTATAATCTTTGCCAGCTGTAAATGGGAGCTGTAAATGGCCTAAAAACCCTATTTCTGGGAACCCCCCTTTTGCTTCTGCAATTGCAATTTTTGCTCCCAGTAAAAGGGGGTTTAACCCGCTTAAAACGTTATCTATATTACTCATTTTATTTTCAATAAAATCCCAGCCTAAACGAAGTTCCAAATTATCAAGTAAGCCTAAACGCACCAATGTAGTATTATAGGTAAAACTTTCGGTTTTAATATTATTTTCCTCAAAACTCTCGTAAAACGAACCAGTTTCTACCTGAATGTAACCTTTAGGAATTGTGGTTGGCGATTCGGTAGCATCTGGTCTATCTGTAATTAACGCGCCTAATGTGTTGTCTTTTTCTTGAGAAAATGCAGAAAAAGAATAGGTAAATAATAAGATGTTTTTAAATGTTTTCATTAACATATATTATTGAAGTAAAATCTTCATTAAGAAGAATGGTGTTATTATTAATTAAAATTTGAGTCATTTTATTTTTGCTGAACTGCTTAGATACCAAGACAGTATTTCCGTATTTTAATCCGTGTTGTGCACAAAAATCAAAGAATTCTTTATCATCACTCATTAATCGAGCGATAATATACGTTTTACCCTCTTCTGTATTTGAAAGCGGAATGGATGTATCAATAGTTGTGATTTGGCCATCCTCATTTGGAATGGGGTCTCCATGTGGGTCAAACTTAGGGTTGCCTAAGAATTCACTAATCTTGTTTGCTAGTAAATCGGAGGTTTGATGCTCTAATAATTCGGCTTCGAGATGAATATCATGTAAAGACAAATCGAACAGCTTAAACAAAAAAGCTTCCCAAAGCCGATGCTTTCGTACCACGTTAAGTGCCATTTTTGTGCCCTTGTCAGTAAGTTTTAGCTCTTGGTATTTTTCGTAATTCAGCAAATCTTTTTTGGCTAGATTCTTGGCCATATCGGTAGCCGCAGCATTAGAAATACCTAATTCCTTAGCGATATTGCCTGGTTTGGTATCGTTATTATTGCGTTTTCCGTTTTTGTAAATGGCCTTTACAAAGTTTTCAATAGCTATAGACATTCGTAATGCTTTAAAATATTTTTAAGTAAGCTTAAATATTTTTCAAATGTAGCTAAAAAAAATAAAAGTTCTCTTTTTATATAATAAAAAGAGAACTTTATAGTAAAATGTATTTGTTAGATTTGTTGTATATAAGTAAAACTTGTTTATTACTAGGATTTAAATTTAACGTGTTCAACAATAAATTTCGGGAATTCTGTAATTGGTGTTATTGTCATTTCCTTATAGTAACATTCTGCAGCTTCAGATTGAATTTGAATTTGTCCTTCAGTTAAAGGTTTATTCGTTTCAGGGTTTATGGCATTTTCAACTACCATAACTATCTCGCCATTTACTATATGTACAGCATCATTGCCAATAACATAAAGTTCTAAATGATTCCAACTCCCATGTGGTGCTTGTGGCTCTAGGTAAGCATTTATATAGCCTTTACCTTCAAAATAAGTATCGAAATTGGGGTTGAACTGTTTTGTTTTAGCCTCGGCATCACCCCTAATATAAACTATAGGCCCGCCAGGGTTTGGTTGGATCGTATTAGCAGATAACGAAATAAAATCACCAAGGTCGGTTTCTTGAACTTGAAATTCTAAACACGTTTTCCAAGTAGACCAAAACCTCCCATGTTCTCCATAACTGTGATACAAAATACCTGTATCTTTTCTTCTATTAAGTCTGGGTTCCCATTTTTTATTGCCCCATTTAAACATAGTGCTAAAATGATAGTTGCTGTAGTTTTCTTTTGTGGTAATGCATCCGTATATCTCTCCAGTTATGTTAAGTATGGTTTCTCCATTTATATTAGTTGTAGTGAATACGTTTTTTAAATCGTTATTTAGTCCTAATGGTTTTCCTTTTGTTACAGTTTCAGATTGATATGTGCCCTCTGGTAGGCCAATAACAGTAATATGTGGTACGCCTATGTACTTTTCAAAATTAGTTAAATTAGCATCTAACAATTTTATGCTGTTATTATTTTTTTGTGAGAAGGCAGCAGCTACGAATGCCATAATTAATATGACTGTAAATTTAAAGTTAAGTGTCATTATTACAATTTTGAAAATTCACTCAAATATATAGAAAAACTTTAAACAATTGTATAAAGTAAAGGAAAAATCAGCTTGTATTAAAGGGCTCTTATTTTAATGACAGCCACAATCATCATCGCCACCACAAGCTTTTTTGGAAACTGATTTTTTCCAGAAGAATTTTTTAATCAAAAAAATTAAGGCTAGGGCAATTGCAGAAAAAACCAATATGTTTTGAATTATGGTGTTCATGTTATTTTAAAAATTGAAATGCTATTAATGCTGTAATATAAGCAATTGCAGTCATAATTACCAATTGTAAAACAGGCCATTTCCAACTGTTGGTTTCGCGTTTTACAATAGCTAAAGTACTCATACATTGCATGGCGAAGGCGTAAAACAATAATAGTGAAATACCCGATGCAAAAGTAAATAACGGACCGCCCAAAATGGGGTTTACCTCACCTGCCATTCTGTTTTTTATGGTGTCCACATCATCGTTTCCTACGCTATAAATGGTTGCCAAAGTACCCACAAAAACTTCGCGAGCAGCAAAACTACTTACAATGGCAATTCCAATTTTCCAATCGTAGCCTAAGGGTCTAATTGCAGGCTCAATAGCACGACCTGTAATGCCTAAAAAGGAATGTTCTAATTTATGTGACGCTATTTTTTGTTGTAATTCGTCTTGGGTCAAATTTTGGGAACTGTATTTTGAAGTTACAATGTCTTCAGCATTATTAAATTGTTCTCCAGGACCAAAAGATGCTAAAAACCATAATATGATTGAAATTGCTAAAATGATTTTTCCAGCGCCAAACACAAACGATTTTGTTTTTTCAATAACGGTAAAAACAACATTTTTAAAAAGCGGTAATTTGTAGTTTGGCATTTCTACCACAAAAAAGGTTTTTCTTTTTATTTTAAGCACTTTGTTTAATAGATATGCTGAAAAAACTGCTGTTCCAAATCCAATAAGGTAAAGTAGCATAAGCGTTAAAGCTTGATATCCTAAACCCAGAATCCTGCCTTCTGGAATAACCAATGAAATGATAATTAAATATACGGGTAATCTTGCAGAACAGGTGATAAATGGTGTAACTAAAATGGTAATTAAGCGTTCTTTCCAACTTTCAATATTACGTGTTGCCATAATGGCTGGAATGGCACAAGCGACGCCTGATATAAGAGGCACTACACTTTTTCCGCTAAGGCCAAAACGGCGCATAATTCGGTCCATTAAAAACACCACACGACTCATGTAGCCACTTTCCTCAAGAATGGCTATAAAGAGAAATAAAAAGGCGATTTGGGGAATAAAAATAACAATACCACCAAGGCCAGGAATAATGCCCTCAGCTAATAAACTTGTAAAAGCCCCTTTTGGGAGCAACTCTTTTGTCCATTCACTTAAAGAAGCAAAAATGCCATCAATAAAATCCATGGGCACACTTGACCAGTCATAAATGGCTTGAAAAATGGTAAGTAAAATAACACCGAAAATAAGGTAGCCCCAAACTTTATGGGTAAGAACTCTGTCTAGTTTGGCACGCAGATCTTTAGCTTGGGAAACATCAATAGTTTGGCCATTTTTAAGCACCCCATTTATAAACTGATACCGTTTTATGGTTTCCTTTTGTTGCAAACGTTTTAAATCACTTTTGCTTTTTGTTTTAAAATTTGCAACAGCATCAATTTCGTTTCTGTTGGTTTTACCAAAGTTTACATCTTGGGTAATAACCAACCAGAGCTTATAAATTAATTGATTTGGAAATGCTTTACGGAGATTGTCAAAATACGCCTGGTCAATTTCAGAAGCCTTTAAGCACGGTGTAACCGAAATGTCTTTATAGTTGGCAATAAGATTTTTTAAACGATCAATACCTTCATTTTTTCGAGTGCTTATTAAAGCAATTTTAGTTTGAAGGTGTTCTTCTAAATAATCAATATCTAACGAAATACCTTTATATCGCATCCTATCAGCCATATTTATAACTAAAAGCGTTGGGATTTCTAAATCTTTAATTTGTGTAAATAAAAGCAGATTTCGTTTTAAGTTTTCAACATCACTTACAACCACAGCAATATCTGGGAAGTCTTTATCATTCTTATTTAAAAGAAGTTCTATAACAACGTTTTCATCAAGAGATGACGCATTTAGACTATAGGTTCCGGGTAAATCAATAATATGTGCCTTAACGCCCCGAGGTAATTTGCAAATACCATTCTTTTTTTCAACGGTTATACCCGGGTAATTTCCAACTTTTTGGTTTAAACCTGTTAAGGCATTAAAAACTGAGGTTTTTCCAGTATTTGGATTTCCTATTAAAGCGACATTAATTTGCTTACTCATTAGTTACTTTTTCAATTAAAATATGAGAAGCAGTTTCTTTTCTTATGGCCAAATGCGAGCCGTTAATGTTTAAATACATAGGATCTTGAAAAGGCGCCATTTGAACAAGTTCTACGGAATTACCGGGCAAACAACCCATTTCCAATAGTTTTAAAGGAACATGAATAGATGAAACATCAGTAATAATGGCAGTTTCCCCTCGTTTTAAATGTGCTAAAGTGTCTTGCAAGCTTATTTAGATTGATTTTAAAGAAGCAAAAGTAATGTAAAGTTTATAAGTATAAAAGTATAGACGTTTAAAGTTTCGGTATAGATTAAAATATTTGGGCGTTACCCTATCGGGTCGGGCTTTCCGCTATATCTTTTAATTCTGTCATTCCTGCGAAGGCAGGAATCCATAATTAAAAGGATGCCGCTGCAATCCCTAACGCACCTATCAGCTAAAGGGAGTTTCAAATTCTAAAACAGTGACCTTTTTTCTTAGTGCAATGCTTTTAAAAAAATAGTTGCCGGAAAACTATTTGTTGTATTCTTTTTTTAAATGTTTGATATCGTTTAGGAGTCTGTCGATATCTTCAGATTTTGTGCCGTCGTAAAATCCGCGAATCTGCTTTTTTTTATCAATAAGCATAAAGTTTTCAGTATGTACCATATCGTAAGGGCCAGCATAAGGGTTGTCTTTTACGGCTAAATAGCTTTTTCTAGCTAAATCATAAATTTGTTTTTTATCGCCTGTAACTAAATTCCACTTTTTATCATTAACACCTTTTTTAATTGCGTATCGTTTTAATTGTGCAACCGTATCAATTTCTGGCGTTACGGAATGGGAAAGTAGCATAATGGCATCATCATTTATAATCTCCTTTTGTATTTCCACCATGTGGTCTGTCATGATTGGGCAAATGGTTTGGCAGGTGGTGAAAAAGAAATCGGCCACATAGATTTTGTTTTTATAATCACTTTGGGTAATGGTTTTCCCGTTTTGATTGGTAAGTGAAAAATTGGCTATCGAGTGATATTTTTTCTTGTACTGAAGTGTGCTGTCCACCAATTCGGTACTGACCATAGTGGGTTGGTAAATGGGAAGTGGTTGGTAAACGTTAAGGGTGTTATAGATAAGCGCTATAATTATAATGGAAATGATTCCGAAAACAATAGCAAAAACTTTATAGCTGTTGAAAAACGACAACATGGGTTTAATTAAAAATTAAATGAACACAAAAATACAATGAAATTTAGAGACTTAGAATGTTGTAGTAACTTAAATTATTGTTAAAACCAATAGCATTATTTAATTACCTTTTTAAACTTGGTTTAAAAGCTTACTTTTGTGCGGTTATAAAAAAACGACTGAAATTATATGGAGTTTGTTATTAAAATATCTCAATTTTTACTGAGTCTTTCTTTACTTATTGTTTTGCATGAGCTTGGACATTTCATTCCTGCTAAAGCTTTTAAAACAAGGGTTGAGAAATTCTATTTGTTTTTTGATGTAAAATTTTCACTGTTCAAAAAGAAAATAGGCGAAACCGTTTATGGCATTGGTTGGCTACCACTTGGAGGTTATGTAAAAATAGCTGGTATGATTGACGAGAGTATGGATACCGAGCAAATGGCACAAGAGCCCCAACCATGGGAGTTTCGCTCCAAACCTGCTTGGCAACGTTTAATTATTATGTTGGGTGGCGTTACGGTTAATTTTTTATTGGCTATTCTTATTTATATAGGGATGAGTTATTTTTATGGTGATAGATTTTTGCCTAATGAAAATATTAAAGATGGACTTTTAATAGAAAACCCTGTAGCTAATAAAGCAGGGCTTTTAACAGGAGATAAAATTATTGCTGTTGATGGCGATAAAATTGAAAATTTTAATGAAATACCCGAGAAAGTTTTATTTGGAAAAGAGATAACTATTGAAAGAAACGGCCAACAATCAACCATTACATTTCCAGAAGATATTTTATCACAATTAATAGATTCAAAAGAAAAAGGATTTATTGATTTAAGAGAGCCGTTTATTATTGTTCAAGTTCCTGATACTTCATATAATAAAAATAGCGGGATTAGAAAAGGCGACATTATTGTTGGTTTAAATGATTTTGAAACGAAGTATGCCGATGAGGTTAAATTAGGATTAGAAAAGTTTAAAGGACAAGAAATTACAGCTAAAGTTTTAAGAGATAAAGCCAAAATAAATGTTCCTTTAAAAATTAGTGATGAAGGTAAATTAGGTTTAGTTTACGCATCTGGTTCTACACCTGAAACTTTAGAAGCTTTAGGTTATTATCAATTTGAAACAAAAGAATATGGCTTTTTTGAGTCTTTTCCTATTGGTTTAAATAAAGCGAAAGATAAATTGGCTTCATATTGGAAACAATTAGGAGCTATTTTTACACCAAGTACTGGAGCTTATAGAGGTGTTGGTGGTTTTAAAGCAATATATGATATTTTCCCTAGTGTTTGGAGCTGGCAATATTTTTGGAATATAACAGCCTTTTTATCCATCATGTTAGGCGTTTTAAACTTATTACCAATTCCAGCATTAGATGGTGGGCATGTTATGTTTTTACTATATGAAATGATTTCTGGTAGAAAACCAGGAGATAAGTTTATGGAGTATGCACAAATGGTTGGATTCTTTATCTTAATAGCTTTAGTTTTATTCGCAAATGGGAATGATATTTATAAAGCTATTTTTGGATAAAATTTTTAAAAATTAAGTTTGCAGTAAATAAAAATATATATATATTTGCGCTCGCTTAAGCGAAAACACATTCCTTCTTAGCTCAGTTGGTTAGAGCATCTGACTGTTAATCAGAGGGTCCTTGGTTCGAGCCCAAGAGAAGGAGCAAGTAATGATAAGGCTTCAGAGAGTTTACACTCCTGAAGCTTTTTTCATTTGCACATAATTTGCACATAGATTGATTATTTTTTAAAATTCATTTTATTTTCTATCATTTTTGTGCAATTGGTATTAAAAAGGGTGGTTCAATTGAAATTTCCACTACAAAATCTTTCCTTTGATCGAAAAAAATACTTTAAAACTAATTTCTTAAGTTATTTAAATAATTAGTTTGCTAATGTAACTTTCTGTATTTTTTTGAACTGCAAAATCAAATGATATATCGAGTAGAATCTCGAAATCTGTCGTTTTAAACAGTATAATTATTTTTACTTTCAGTTTTACCTGTTGATAACCTTTGTTTTGAGCACTTTTTCATATATGAACCTAATGTCAAAATGAATTAAGTAACATCAAATAAAATTCTAAAATGTCCTCAACAATAATTTTTTGCTAAATTATGGTTTAATTTGTTGTTTGTCAAATACTTGTGAATAACTAATTGATTTTTTTTCTTCTTTCAGTAGCCACATTCTTTACTTTTATATCCATAATCCCATAAGGGAAAACAAAAGCGCTTTTGTTCATTTTATAAATCTAAAAACAATAAAAATGGACAATTTATTAATTCTTGAACGATTAGATCGTTTAGAAAAACTTTTAATAGGACATAAAGAGGTGTTAACCTTTGATGAAGCCTGTGACTATACAGGTATATCCAGAAGCTACTTATATAAACTCACAGCTTCGCGCATAATTCCACACTCTAAACCCAATGGTAAAATGCTCTTTTTCGAGAAAAAGAAACTTGTGGAATGGTTACTTCAAAATAAACGGAAGTCTAAACAGGAGATTGAATCTGAAGCTTTAGCCTATACGTTAAGTAAAAGACGATAATTCGTGTTTGCATGTCATTTTATTTTAATCACACCTTAATTTATTTAAGATATTAATACAATTCTTATGAAACAAACACCTTATATCCGTGTAGGAACCTCCTATTATAAAGAAGTAAAGGCTCCGACTATTGCAGGACACTTTAATGAAATTTTAGTGCATTGGAATATGGAAACCATTAAACAAGACCATGGTAAAGACCATTTAAGTAAAATCCCTAAATATGATGGGTTTACTTGTATACAGTTACACCATTTTTCTGAATTAAATTTTTTCATTTCTTCTATGTCATTTCCAAAATTATATCGAACATCTTCTTTTCTAAAACAATTTGGACATCTTCTATTAATACTCATACTTTTTTTATTTTAATTAAAGTTTGTTATTTGATAAAATTATTTACATGATAGATTTTACTTTTTTACATACGTTTTATTTCCATTGGAATTGATATAATACCTACCTCCACGAGATCCCGTATGGATAGTTCTAGTAGGCCAACATAATCGTAAAATCCTAATCATTTATTTGATTGGGATTTTTTGTTTTTATCATAATTGTTTGGGCGTTACCACAAGGGTCGGGCTTTATTCATTATTTAAAATAGAAGTCAATGAGTAATCCCTAACGCAAAAACAGAAATGAGGATTAATTTTTTTAAATCTTAAAAGTAATCACGGGCCGTTTCGCATGGTTTACCAGATCTTCGCTTACGCTACCATTAAAAAAATGGGAAATACCTTGCCTACCGTGGGTGCTCATGCCTATTAAATCAGCCTTAATAGCTTGCGAAAAATTCATAATACCTTTTTCAACACTTATATCATTGTAAATATGTAGTTTGTATTTATTGAAATCAAAAGTGCTGGCAAACTTCTCCATCCTGCTATTTGCTTTTTCAGAAGTAATAAACTTAGTAGGCGTATTAACCATTAGTAAATGTATTTTAGCCCCTAAAAATTCAGCAAACTTAATGGCTTTTTTATATGGCGTTTTGCTTTCGTCCTTAAAATCAGAAGCAAAAACAAAATCTTTTACCTTAAAACTTTTATGCTCATTTTTAATTACCAATACAGGTATTTCAGAAGTCCTAACCACTTTTTCAGTGTTTGAGCCAATAAGCATTTCTTTAAAACCCGTAATGCCATTGGAGCCCATAATAACTAAATCGATATTTTGTTTTTTACATACATGAAAAACACCTTTAAAAATTTCATGAAATTCTACGTGTTCATGTAAAACTAAATCTTTCAAATAGTCGTTCTCTCTTAGTTCTTCAAACTGTTTGTGCGCTAATTTCATAAAATAAACAGCCTCGGGTAAATTGTTATAAGAACTAAGGGCATCAACCTTATGAAGCGGAATTTCCAAAACATGAAGTAAATGAATTTCACAATGGTGTTTTCTTGCTAATTGCACAGCAACTCTTAAAGCATTTTCAGCTTGTGCAGAAAAATCAGTTGGAACCAGAATTTTTTTCATGTGTTTATATCTATTGTTTTTTAATTGTCACATGTAGCATCCACATAATCATTGTCCTTGGGTATCGAACTTTTAGTTATGGATGTTTCATGTGTTTATATTTATTGTTTTTTATTGGTCACATGTAGCATCCATATAATCATTGCCCTTAGGTATCGAACTTTTAGTTATGGATGTTTCATAATGTGCTAAGTTATGGTGTATCTAAATTTATGAAATATTACTTTATAAATCAATAAAATATCATATATTTGCACCGTTGAAAGGCGAATTAAGAAAATGAGGGGACGGAAAGTCCCCTCTTTTTATACTAAAAAATGTTTAAAAACACTGTTAAAGAATTACTTGAAACTGCATTGGTAGAGCGTTCAGATTTATTTCTAATAGATTTTTCTATTCAAGGAGACAATCAAATAAAAGTAATTATCGATGGCGATAACGGCGTATTGGTTGAAGACTGTATGTTTATTAGTAGAGCTATTGAGCATAACTTAGATAGAGAAGAACAAGATTTTTCTTTAGAAGTCATGTCGTTTGGTGCAGCAGAACCATTAGTAAATAAAAGACAGTATAAAAAGAATTTAAACAGGACGCTTAAAGTAAGAACATCCTCAGAAGAGATAGAAGGAACCATTACTGAAGCAACCGATGATGGTATTACATTAGAGTGGAAAGTTAGAGAGCCTAAACCTGTTGGTAAGGGCAAGGTAACTGTGAAAAAGCAAGCAAATATTGCTTACGGG
>TARA_R110002049_G_scaffold308133_1_pt1 | contig 15547 bp, 17 predicted proteins | sample TARA_R110002049 | Tara Oceans TARA_R110002049 (sample SAMEA4396941) | marine metagenome | biome: Polar Biome; feature: [SRF] surface water layer (ENVO:00010504); material: water (ENVO:00002006), including particulate matter (ENVO:01000060) such as... | depth 5 m | reverse complement strand
AGCGCGGTTTTTGGGGTAGAGGCAACTACCATTACCGTAGAAGTAGTTATAAATATGATAACGATATAAAAAAGTATTGTATATTGCAACTTTATAAGGCCATATTTAATGACAATAGGTATATATTCCAGACAGTCCACGGACAAACAAAAGTCAATACCCTTCCAAATGGAACTAGGGGAAAAGTTTGCAAAAGAAAATAACTGGAAGTTCAAACACTATACGGACAAAGGTATTTCTGGAGGTGCCAAAATAGAGGACAGAAAGGAGTTTGCACAGATGCTGGAGGACATACAGGACGGAATAATCCAAAAGGTCTGGATTTGGGAACAGGACAGGCTTGAACGTGAACCCATGACATGGTATATTTTCTGTGATGCAATTACGGAAGCAAGGGCCGAACTATATGAGGACGGTAAGTTGATCGACCTCGACGACGAAAATACATTCATGCTAAAAGGTATCAAATCCCTGATGAACCGTTCCGAAAGGAAAAAATCCACCAAAAAATCTAAGGCCAAACTGCATTCAATGGTGGAAAAGGGCTACGCACACGGATTAATACCATATGGATACACGAGGGACGAAAACAAAAGAATGATAATCGAAGCCGATGAAGCCGAGATAATAAGAAAAATTTTTAGGTGGTCACTTGATGGAATGGGCTATAGGGCGATTGCAAATAAGTTAAACGATATGCAAGTACCTACTTCATACAACAAAATGACCAATAGCAAAACTACCTACATGGTTGATGTCAATAAGAACAACGACCTACCCGAGAAATTTGTAGTAAAAAATAAATCGGAAACAAAATGGGTAGCTGGTACAATAAAGAATATGCTTTTTCGGGAGACTTATATTGGAAGGAGAAAATTCGGGGATCAAACAATTAATGTACCTCAAATAATCGATAGGGCAACCTTCCATTCGGTTCACAATGGTATTCGAAACCGTGATAAGAAGTCTGGATCCAAAACCTTTCATAAGTACCTCCTTAACGACTTGGTACGGTGCGGTGTATGTAGTAAACGTTACACAGGCAGGGAGGTAAACAAACACTTCTATTATAGATGTGTGACACGGATAAAGAAGGGTGAAAGCTGTGGGAATGCTGGGATACAGATGAAGGTACTTGACAGATTCATTTGGGAGCGGTTTTTCCTATCCGATGTACTTTTTAACGCAGTTAATAACTCATTGGAAATCAATGAACTACAAGCCTCTATAAAAAAGCATATAGGTTTGGGGGAGGAATTGAAAAACAGGATAAAATCCATTGAGACAAAGAGAAAGAACGCTGTACGGTTGATAATTGAAGGCATTCTAACGGACGAAGATGCAAGGGCCGAGATCGATAGGTTGGACAGGGAAAAACTCGATACGGAACTTAGATTGACCAAGAACAGCGAACACTTAAAATACTTGGAAAATTCGGGGGAAAACCTTATTGACATTCAGCAAGACCTAGAAAATCTGAAAACAAATACAAGCTTCAATAAGAAGAGGGAACTAATAGACAAGTATATAAAGAGAATAAGTATTTTATTCATTGACCCATGGTTTAGTATTGGGGTAGGATTTAATATTAGGGAACTGCCACTGGAAGTATACATGATGGACAAGAAGTACCAGTTTGCGATCGATGTGGACAATAGGATCTATGTACCCTTATCGGACAAGCTAAAGAACACGGTTATCCCAGAAGATCAATGGGAAGAGATAGCCAAGGGAATGGATAAATTGCTGGATGTGGCCTACCAAAGGAAATTCAATTAAAAATTTCGGCAAAAACTTAAAAGCGGATCTACTATTAAAGCTTACTAAGAACAACAGTATAAAGAGATAAGACACCATATAGTTAATAAAGCTACAGTTAGTCACCATGCACCAAACAGGAGCCACATACCCAATCCTAAACACATCCTTCCAAATACTTGGTTTCTAGGGGTCAAACAACCCAAAACATTTGGTTTTTGTGGTTCCAATGGCCTAAAAAACCTGCTTGTTAGGAGTAAAATTTGAATAACAAAACCCACCGATCCCCAAGTAATTACGTGTACACGGCCTCCAGTTACCTCCATTTATTGAAATATTCTCAGTATTTAACCACTTTCATTCCGTTTTTGTAGATCGCTTCGACGGTCGGTGTGAGAATAATGCAAAATCAGTCCTTTTTCACTTATTGAGGATCCTATTTTACATAGATTTTTATTAAATTGTATTGCTACGTCTTGAAAACTGGTAACTTTTTAAATGTAGTAGACCCCTTGCCAATGCCTTTGGTCGGGGGTTCTTTTATATAGTTATTGTACTAAAATTAGGGCATGCCCTAACTGTAGTACACTTTTATGTACTTGATCCGTAGATTCTACCGTTAATCGAAATGTACTAAAAATATCTACCCTAAATTTGGTACAGTTAATTTTAATTCCGATATTCGTTTCAAATTAAAAAAGCCCTGCGGAATGGAACTCCGCAAGGCTTAAAAATCAAAAATGTTTAACGCAAATTAAAATTCTTGACATGACAAATTTAAGTGTTTATGTTGGTACTTACAACAAGTACAACGAAGGGAGTATTTTCGGAAAATGGATTGACCTTTCCAATTACTCTAATCTAAGTGATTTTTACAAGGACATTAGGGAGCTTCATAACGATGAGGATGACCCCGAATTTATGTTTCAGGATTATGAAGCTTCAGGGCTCATAATTTCCTTAGGTCTTATTTCCGAATGCCATATTTCATCTAATATTTTTGAGATACTGGATACAATAGAAAAATGTGGTTATGATGAGGAAGTTATAGAAGCTTATCTGGATTGTATGGGCTACAACGATGAGGAAATATGTGAGGTGATCGAAAAGGTTGGTGAAGCTTATAGCGGTGAGTTTGAAAACGATATTGAATTTACCCAAAACCTTTTGGAGAGTTGCGGAGATATTCCAGAAAATCTTCCGACCTATATCTATATCGATTGGGAGCGTACGGCTAGGGATATTATGTTAGACTATTCGGCCAGTAACGGTCACTATTTTAGAAACCTTTAAAATTAATGCCCTCTTAGGAGGGCTTAATCCTTTTATTATGAAAGCAAGATATATTAGAATAAGTACCCCAGACCAGAAGAAGGAAAGGCAACTGGTAAAAGCCAATAAAGATGAAAAGCTTTTTTTAGACGTATGTAGTGGCTCTGTACCATTCGATGAGCGTGAGCAAGGGAAACAGTTGTTGAGTGCATCTGATGTCACCTATGTAAGTGTACATGCAATAGATAGGCTTGGTAGAAACTTGTTGGATATACTTACTACTTTACAACATTTCGATAATAAAGGCGTGACCTTGAAAGTTGATAATCTTGGTATTGAATCCTTGGTAAACGGCAAATCCAATCCAGCTTTTAAACTGATTATAAGTGTACTGGCCAACATTGCCGAAATGGAGAGGGAAACTATGCTGGAAAGGCAAAGGGAGGGTATAGCAATTGCAATAGCTAAAGGAGTCTACAAAGGTAGGGTAAGGGGATCCAAGGAGTCCAAGGATGAGGTGTTGGCCAAATATCCCAACGTAGTTAAACGCTTAAAGGAAGGGCAGTCTTTGCGTAATACTGCCAAGTTATGTGATGTAAGTTTGGGGACGGTGCAGAAGGTTAAGGGTTATTTAACATTATCATAAGTCAATTGATGGTGTGAATATTCAGGGTTATCTTTAGGTAAATCTATTTGTAGCCATTCATAACCATCAGAATTAAAATGAGTGGAAGCATAAGTAAAAACACCGTCAATAAAATAATGAGATACTACTCTAATACCTATAAATTCCACATCATTTACCATCATTTTAAATGCTTCATCCTCTTGGTGTAGTTGTCTATCAATTTTTCCAGCATTATATTTTTTTTCCAAATCTTCAAGAAATTCTTTTGCAGTCATATCCTTATTAATTGATTATTCGGGCAAGAAGGTACAATTAAGTTTTATTGTACACAATACCAAATAAATACCAAGTTACCAGACCGTTAAATTCCCTATATTTATTTCCTTAAATTAACTTATATGGACTTAAGGGAAGAAGCTAAGGCAAAGGATGACATCATAAAGTATTTACTGAACAATCAAATGCACCATGACCAGCCAAAAATGTTCAGACCTAGCGACTTTTGTACGCTTGTATTTGATAAAAAGCTAAATACAGATGATGTTGAAATGTTAGTGCAAGAAATCTTTGACCATCCTGATAATGTTGTAAAAAATGTACAGGATATGTTCATAGGAATCAATGGCAAAACCCAAACATTTTATGATTCAGGCGGTTTTGTTGGAATATATGACCAAGAACAGAGAGATGTAAAAGCTACCAAAGATGCTGAACTGGTTACAAGGAAAAAGGACAGGGAACAACTAACTATTTTAAAGTGGCAAAAGAATACTTTCTGGATAGTTTTTGCACTGGGCTTAGTTGGTGGTGTGTACTCCCTCTATAAAATTTCACAGGCTATTTTCAACCCCCCTAACAACGTTACAGAAGAGCAGTTAAGCCCTAAGATAGAATCCATACACAACAGGCTGGAACAGCTTGAAAAAGGCTTGAAGCAAAAGGATAAAGAGGTCGACCAGTTAAGGGAGGAACTCAACAAAGCTGAAATGATGGTAAGGGTTCTGGAAGAAACAAAGCCTTAAAATATAGTATTCTTTAGAATGTAATACCTTTAAAACTCCATGATTTTCAATGCCCCCATCCAAGTTTTTATAATTGCCTATGTTCATTAAAGGTAATGAACATCACTTGCGAAGCTACATTTCAACATTTTGTGTTAAAAACTTTGTGGTTAATAGGGCTTCAACATTATTAAAACTAGGGGTAAAACAAGTATCTTTGAGAAACAGAAATGCACCCGTTAAAGGTGCATCATGGCAGTTAGAGGGTTAACCCGTTTACTAGGCACTTTTGGCGAAGTGTCAACATTTTTAGAAAGATGTGGAATAGTCTAAAAATGATAATGTAAAAGGTGCTTTAATCCTCTTTCTGTTTTTACCAACCAAAATACTTTTGCTATATAAAATATCTTGTTGTTGTATGTGACAAATATAGAAATATAAGTCGTTTATTACACGACTTGACAAGACAATTTATGAACAACCTGTTAACTACTCATCCACCTTATAAAGATTTTTCTTCTGGTTCTGGCGGTTTACCTGTAGAATTCCATTGTAGTATCAACCTCAATAATAGTTATCCCTTATACTTCCCCTTGGGCTTGAACGTTGGATTGTCTCCAAGCATTATATAACCTATAAGTTCACCTTCACAAAGCAACTGGGCAAAGCTTCCAACCTTGTTGTACTCTTTCTTATCGAGGTCGAAATCTGCTGGTAAAAGGCTTCTAAATTCGTCTGGCACTTTCATACTACTCAATCTTAGACAACATAACCACTTTATTATTAACTGTTGTTCTGTAAACTTTGTTGTATTTGAATATACCAATGGTAGTATCCTGCCCTCGTTCAAGTATAGAGGTTATAAGGTTCTTTCCATGGATGTCCTCATCCGTTTGATATACAAGGTTATTACCATCAAATTTAAAGTTAGCATAAGCCTCCCAACCCTCACTTACACCTCCAATAGTAGTCATTGGGTTTGTCCCAGGTGTACCCCTATGAAGTTTCCAAGATGCAATAAAGTCCTTGTAAAAATCTTCTCCTTTGTCAGGTGAATCTTCCCACCTATAATAATTATAAACTTTAGAATCCTTGCTATTATAATAGCTTTGATATGGTTTTTCTGTATAGACATCAGGATACTCTAACCATGCTCTATCTACCATTAATGATTCATAATCAGTAGCACCCTCTCCACAGGAGATAATTAGGACAGTAGTAAGCAAAACAATGATTCTCATGTGTCTAGGTTAAGGTTCTATAGGTAACCCCCTCAGAAACTAGTCCAAGGGGATATAACCTATAGCTACAGGGGGAACTCCTATAGGCTTTATCAACAAAGATAAAAGGATAAAGGATTTACACAACAAAAAACCCCTCTATACTTAATTTAAAGGGCAGGGGATGACTTAGGCTGCACGATCGTTTGTTTTAGGTACTTTGAATTCGCTTTTGTTATTAAAGTTCTTAAAGCAACCTCTATTTATTATCACAATAGTTTATTTTGTTAAATTTTATATAAAATTATTAACAGTTCTGATAATTAATTCTATATTTGTTGAACAAAATAAACAAATTGTATAATTTAAAATCAAATATTATGAGTACAGTAGCAGCTTTAAAAACAGGAGCAAAATTGTTCAACTCCTTTAACGAATACAAAGAGTATTTGAACGCAATACCAGAGCATTCCCTTAGTATGCCTTACAAGGAAAAGAATGTGAAAAATGAATTGGAGTTAATCGAAAAATTTGGCATACATAGAATCACCGTTGTCATTGTCAAAGTGGGCGATAAACTTTTTAGGGTAGTAGGAAATGAAACTGTAAAAGCTTTGAATCAAGCAAATACAGAATTATTTGAGGCAAGAAATAAAAACTATGCAGTATTTATAACGGGTCTGGAAAAAGAAGAGCAGATTAAGGATTTTGTAGAGGGTATCAAAGTTCAATATAGTTATTCCTAGGTCAACCTTACACTAAATTTAACCCCCAGCAAATACTATATTTGTCTGGTGGTATTCTAATTAATTAAACCATAAGAAATGCTAGTAGAGACCATACAGGAAATCATAAAGGAAAGGAAGTTAAAACTCAATGCCCTAGCGGACCAGATTGGCACCTCTCCCGTTACTTTGACCAGAAACTTTAACGGTACTTCGGAAATGAAGTTGAGCACCTTAGAGAGCCTTATACATGTTATCGGTGAAAGGGAGTTCTATACCCGAGTTCTTGAAGACCTGCAAACATTGGAATTTGTAAAGATGGATGTTCAGGATGGGGTTGTCTGGGGAGTGTTCCTTGTTAATAATGTTCCTTCATTTGTGGGGTGTGTGGAGAACAAAAGGATACTGATTTATGTGAAGGAGCTGGATACTACTATCTACAACAGGAAGAAACTTGAAGCTGCTGTTGGTGAAGGTGTAGAGCTGGAAGATATCAGGGAAGATACCAACATCGTAAACATGTGGGTGTACCAGTATAAAAGAAAGAGTTAGGAAATCTATGCATCGGTCCAGTAATCCGAGCTAGTAAGCTTTATACTTACTCCCATCTGCCGAAGGCTTACCTTAAGACCCGATAGGGGCGTAGGTACACTATTGTTATAAAGAAAAGCTTATAGATGCAACATTGCTTGAACAATAAGCTATTAGGCAGGGATTGAGTGACTAAGTGATAACTCATTGCGCAACTATTAAAGCTTATATTACATAACAAGCTGCAACATTGCTAGAACAATAAGCTATTATTTAGTTGTTTTCTAAGCTGGATTTAGAGGTAAAAAGGGAGTTTATGTATCGATACGTTGTATTAAAGTTGGTGTAGAGGTGTAATGACATGACATACAATTAATTAAGCCTAAAAAAGACCACTTGAGACCTTACTTAAATCCCCGAGGTTAAAGCTGAAATCTGCCATATTATAGGCCCCCGAAATGTAAGTATATAATTATAGAAAAAGTTGACATTTTATTAACATTAAGAATCTATAGAGCTTCCAGAAAAGGAACACCAACCTAGTAATGCATGCCAAGGTGGTACAATGATTCGGCTAACACAGCAAAATTATGCCCTCCAAGAAATTTATAAAAATCTTCTCCAACGAAGTAGTCTTTTATAAAGAATACAATGCATATTTGAAATCCTTACCAAAAAAGGATGTAAATCTAGTGCATCCCAATGGGTACAATTCCGACCTTGGAATCTACGCCAACAATTTGCACATCCTTCAGCAAAGGTATATCTCGGAATTAGGAGATAATGACTGTATAAAAAAAGAGGTTGAATTTGTGGACGCTGCAAAATTCATGTTTCCCACTAAAAAAGTACATTACAGACTATGGAAAGCCCACCTAAAAAAAGTAGGGACATCCATTACCCACTGCAACCACCATATAGCCCCCTTTGATTTAAAAAATATACTCTTCAAGCTCTTCCAGCGAAATGTGAATGTATACCGTTTGCCAATCAACTACTTAAGACTGGGGCTGGAGCTGGATGAGGTAGTAGAACACTGCATGTGTAATGGTATTTATGAAAACCAAAAAGAAGTTATGATTAAAGTACTATTTAATCCAACAAAAGAACTAACTGGAAAACAAAGGAGATCGGCAGCAGCCAAAATAATAAGGGCATGAAAAAAAGAAAAATGAAAACCATAGAACAGGCCAAAGTGGAAAAAAAGCAAAAAGCAAAATTAGCTAAACTAAGACTGAAAAAGGCAAAGGGTGAAAAACTAGATGTAAATGAGAAGGCCGATTTGATGGATTTATCCTTTAAATTTTGGGATGCCAACCCTACTAAAATGATAAATAAAATAAAAAACCAAATCAATAAAAAGAATATGCCAACCAGTATTTAGCCAATAAAGGGAAGCTAGTATATTCAAAGGCGTATCATTCGACGGGCCTAACGGTCTATGGGCAGTTAGAAGAGCCGAAGAGCATTTTGGGTTATTTTGAATCGGAAAGGCCAGCCTATGAAGCGATGTTGAAATCCCGAAACTGGCATACCAGTAAAGTGAAACCATTAACGGTTAAGCGACAATACTTACCATAGATCCCCAAGATTAACAAAACAGCCAAGCAAGGGCTTGACACAAATTAAACTGAGTATGCGATCATTTATACCAAAATTGGTATTAACCAAATCACCTATCTCTTCCCATGGGATTTTCCAAATAAAACTTAAAGCTCTTATTGCCCCAGAGCATTCATTTCCATAGGGTTTTTATTTCCAAATATTTCATGCGGGGTACACGGAAGAACGCCAAAGGTCTAAATTTAGGTGGGGGGGTACCTTTTTAAAGTGTAAAAGAGCCCAGTTTTAAAACCTTATTTTTAAAAAAGGCGCTAATTTTTTTTACAGTTTTTGAATTCCACAATTTGAGTAAATTGTAATACAGTGTATTACTGCAACCTAATGCCCATCAGTTTTGGGCCAATAAATAGTCTTTTTCCAATACCGCAAGAAAGGAAAACAGAAAACGATTTCCATATTCATACAACGATTAAATATCTCTTAATGTCATTAAATATCCTTTAATCCCAAATAAGTAACACTTGAACTAATAAACATCCAGTCACTAGGATCAATTTAAAAATTATTCAAGATTGTAGATATCACAAACCATTATTTATAGCTTATGGAACTTATAAAGTTAAAAGTAAAGCAAGTTGCTGGCAAAGGCGAGGCAGCGAAAATGATTGTCTATAGCTTTATACAAGCTTGTACAAAACTGGATGCTTCTATATTAGAGCCTCTGATTAACGAGGATCAACTTTTTGACGATCTTGACAAATATCGATTTCTAGACTTTTTAAAGGGTCAATTTGATTACGCTAAGGAATTAGGGTTTACGGAAACGATCATGCAGAGAGGGAAGTGCGGGCTTTGTATTATTGGCCATTCAACCTTTGAGTTTTACGGAAAAGACGGTAAAATTAGATTTGCTTACATTATAGAGGAAAAGGAAGGGGAGATAAAGAACATCTTCAATTGCAATGCCAGTTCTGGATGGCATACAAAAGGTTAGATAGACTGGTTTCCTGTAATATATACCTCATGATCATACACTCTAAACTAATAGTTTATTGAAGAAAATGGTCATAAAAATTTAGTTCATTTGTACGGATTTAAAACTAGACCAATTATAGCTTTGTAAGATTTTTTAATCATTATTAAATGAACATTATTAATTGAACTTAAATCTTAACTTTGTACAAAACCAAGTTATTTATGACAATTGCCTTTTTGAAAGATGACCTATTATTTCAGTTATTTCCCAAAATCAAGAAGGACGGCAGTAACCTTAAGGAGGTATTGATAGAATATTATAGTGTAGATTCGGAAGTCCCCATAATAGAGATTAAAGATTCTTTAATTACAATCCAACTTGACACAACTAAAATTAACCAAGAACAAAGTAAAAGAAACAAGGTTATTTCTTTTTGCGAGAAAGGGCTATTCGCCGAAGCATTTCCTTTAGCCAAATCGATGGTAGAAGAATATCCAAAAATTTCTGAGAACTACAGGATTTTAGGACAAATTTACTCGGAGTTAGGTAACCAAGATGAATCAATTAACTGTCTCATTGATGCCTTAAGGTGGAATCCAAAAAATGAATATGCACTCATTATGATGGGTAACGTATTCGCCCGATTTAAAAATGATGTTGAAACCGCACTAATTTACTATAATCAGGTAATTGAGAATAATCCAAAGGAAAGTTTAGCATTCAATAATATTGCTGCTAATCTTATGCAGTTGGGTAAACTTGAACAGGCAAAAAGCTATTTTCAGAAAGCTTTGGATATTGACCCTGATTATCCAAATACCAATTTTGGGTTGGCTATGATTGCTAATTCGGAAGGAGACTACAAATCGGCTTCTGGATTTGTACTTAGATGTATTCGCCATAATCCGACAAATAATGATTTATACAATAATAGTATTTCTCTGGCTGTAGATTTAGCCGCAAAGTTTTCTGAATCAGAAAAAATTAAAGATATACTCGATAAAGTAATTAAGGACTTAGAAATAAAATATAAGACTCCTATTAAAATTGAAACTTCCGAAGAGATACCTACAGCAGCTAAAATAGAGTTTAAGGATAATTATGACAGGGAATACCATTTAGTTAAATATCAAAGCAAGTATCCCACATTTCCACATCTTGTCTTACATGAACTTATGCATTTGGAATTGGTTGAAAAGGCAAAGGCATTAAATGAAAATCAACTTTTTATATCTAACGATTCTCATAAGGCGAAATTCTTTCAAAGCTTAGATAAATTTGCTAAAGATTTAAGAGGTAAAGGTGTAGCTGAAAATAATATTGCATCATATTTGAATGCCTTGTTTTTGGGGATTAATAGTCAGGTATTTAATACGCCTATTGATTTATTCATTGAAGATATTATATATAAGAGATATCCAGAGCTTAGGATAATTCAATTCTATTCTTTATTCGTGTTAATAAATGAGGGAATTGAAGCAGTAACTAGAAAGGATATTATAAAAAATTCACCACGTCAGATAATTGGAAAGAGCAAGATCTATAATATAGTCAACGCCATTCATTTTAAGGAACTATATGGAGTTGATTTAATTGATAAGCACAATCCTTCCAAAATTGAAAAAGAGACCGCAGAGAGGCTCTATGATGAGTTCTTGGAATATAGAATGGATAAAAAAGTTGCAGAAGAATATGAACTGGTTCAACATTGGGCCGAAGACCTTGAACTGGATGGTTATTTTGATTTGATTTTAGAATCCAAATATCGAAATCAGTCTGTCGATGAGGTAATGGCAAAGGTCAATAGAGACCCTTTCAATTTGGATGAGGAAGACCCTTCAAAGGAAAGGAAAATGAGGTCTTTTATCAAAAATCATACGAATGATGACCTTAATTTTGCAGTAGTTATGTATATGGTCAATGCCCTAGAATACTTCAATACAATTAGCAAAAATAAAATTAAGAAAATAGCATTCGAGTTTGCTACTTTGGGAATGAGCGGGATAGACCCAAAAAAGGATAATTACCAAGTTCCTTCCATACCCGACATAAAATTTTCTGGATATAAAGCTCTAGCTTTCTATTATACAAGTTGGGCCATTTCAATTCCTGAAATGTTGAATCAGTTACAGATGCCCTTTGATAAGGAGTTTGAAATTGCTAATAGTTTTTTAAAACAATAGTATGACACTAGAACAGGCTATAGATAAATTAATAGAATTCAGGGATGCCAGGGATTGGAAACAGTTTCATAATAGTAAAGATTTAAGCTTGGCAATTTCCATTGAAGCAAGTGAACTTTTGGAATTATTTTTATGGAAGGAAAATGAAGATTTTGATAGAGACAAAATGAAAGATGAATTGGCGGACATTCTGTGTTTTTCACTTTTATTAGCGAAAAAGAACAATTTAGACATTGTTGAAATCATCAATGAAAAAATCAATAAAAACGCCTTGAAATACCCCGTAGATAAGGCTAAAGGGACTTCTAAAAAGTACAATGAACTATGAGTCTTCTTTCGGTTAAGGACTTTACAATAAACAAATATCTCTTCGATAGTTTTGATAGTTATAATGTTGACGATGTACATACTCTAAACAACTATCCAGTTGTATATATAATTTTCGACACCAATACCTCAATTGCGTACGTAGGTGAAAGTACAAATGCAATAAATAGAATGCAGAACCACTTATCGCATCCAGATAAAAAGAAGCTCAAATATCTTTATATCATAAGTAGTTCCAACTTTAATAAAAGTGCCACCCTAGATATTGAATCATATCTAATAAAGTATATGGTTGCCGATGAGCAGTTTAAATTGCTTAATGGAAATGCAGGGCTTGCAAATCATAATTATTATCAAAAGGAGCAATACTATTACATTTTTGAAAATATATGGGATAACCTTAAACTCGAAAAGGTTGTCACCAAGGATATTCTGCAGATAGACAATTCCGATTTATTTAAATACTCGCCTTATAAGTCGCTGACCCAAGACCAATTTTCTGCAGTATCTGATTACTTGAAAATACTTTTAAAAGAAAAAAACAGCACGGTTTTCGTAGAAGGATCAGCAGGAACAGGCAAAACAATTTTAGCGGTTTACTTGATGAAGCTTCTACTTACAAAAGTAGACCTCGAAGATTATGAAGATGTTGAGGGGGACTCGTTCATTCAGTTGGAACTGGTCAAAAGACTTCAAGATGAAAAAAGGGACTTAGAGATTGCTTTGGTAGTTCCAATGGTTTCATTAAGAAAAACTCTGAAAAATGTCTTCAAAAACATAAAGGGATTGAAGCCATCAATGGTTATTGGTTCATCCGAGGTTACAAAGAAGGATTACGATGTATTGATTGTTGATGAAGCTCATAGACTTAAAAGGAGGTTCGGTATAACTAACTATAGAAGTCATGATGCAAACAATAGGTTATTAGGTTTAGGTGACGAAGGAACTGAATTGGATTGGATTATGATGTCAAGTAAACATCAATTGTTTTTTTATGACTCTGCACAATCCATACGACCTAGCGATGTAGATAAACAAGTATTTACAAAATTAAAGACCGATCCAAAATCTCGATCAATTACCCTTTCATCGCAGCTAAGAAGTAAAGGAGGAATAGACTATATCAAATTCGTGCACAACCTGTTTAATATAAAACTTCAGGATGAGATGATATTTGATGCCAATAATTATGATCTAAAGATTTTCTTGGATATGTCCGAAATGATAAATGTGATGGAGGAAAAGGAAAGGGAATTTGGTCTATGTAGAATGATGGCGGGATATGGTTGGAAATGGGTAAGTAAATCAAAAAATGTTCCAGATGCTATAATTGATGGGGTGGAATTGACTTGGAATAGAGTTCCACATGATTGGATAAATAGTACGACTGATCTATCGGAAATAGGTTGTATCCATACTGTTCAGGGTTATGACCTAAACTATGCGGGGGTTATTATTGGAAGTGAAATTACCTACAACCCGAATTTAAATGAAATTACCATTGTCAAGGAGAATTATTTTGATTCCAAGGGTTCGGTAGGGGTAAAGGATGTTAAAGTTTTAAAAGAATACATTATCAATATTTATAAGACAATGCTTTATAGAGGGATTCGGGGTACTTATCTATATGTCTGTGATCATAATTTGAGGGAGTATTTTCAAAAATATATACATACACATCGTTCATAACAATTATACTTTTATCAACTTAATCCAAAAATCTACTCTAAGTCATTATGGATAAATTCTATTACAGGTAGCTGTAGATAATGATTCTAATAAAATCTTTAGCATTCATTTGGCAATGAATGGTATTAAATGTAATTGTAGTTGTCCTGATTGTGATAATCCTTTAATTTCATTTTAATTTCTCTAAGTTTTAAATTCGCAAAAAATGGGTAAATGGTCACTTATTCTTAGCCAGTGGCTAATTTCTCCTATTTCCAATTTTCTAAGTCCTTTTACAAACTCTCCGCGACCAAAGACATAATCGATATGATATGGTTTTTCTAATTTTTTATGCAGGAAAAAAGTAGGTCTTGTTTCAGCTCCTTGCTCTTCATTACAATGTATGTGATATAAACTTTCTATCCCCATTTCTTTCAATTCAGACACTACGTTAGAATGATTCCACCACCTGTCCCATTTGTCCCAAATTTTATTACTGTTGAAATCTCCTAAAATCAAACATTTGTTTAAATTCTCTTTATTAATCTGAAGATATTTCCAAAATTGTCCGATATACCCAAAAGTCGGTGAATTATTGCTGTGATTCCAAACCGCTAACAAATTAAAATCATCATTTACAGAACAGGGCAAAAAGTGTTTTACCTTATGGTCTTCATAATTGTCCGACCAATTAAGTTTTGTTAGTTGTATGTTGTTCTTTGCAAATATTCCAACTCCTTTATTCTTGGAGTCTCCTATCCACAAATAATTTCCCGCCCATTTCTTATATTCCTCGTGACTAGTTTGCGCAGGGTTTTCACACTCTTGAATTATGTACATGTCAGCATCAAAGTCCGATATACTTTCAAACTTTTTTCTTAATGCCCCATTGCAATTCCAAGTTATTATCTTCAATTTATTAAAATGTTGCTTGCCCATTAAATAAAAAATAAATATACCGATATCCTGATGGATATCAAGGATAATTAAGAGTATTAGTTAGTTTATAACTATTCAACATTATATAATCTTCAATTTCTATCGAATAGCCATAATATTATGATGCGATTCTAGTTGCCGTAGCATTTTGGTGTGTTTCTTATATTTGTTTATATAGTTTTTATTCTCGTATTTGCTTACATGAATAGAGTTAGTATAGAATCATTTAATGCCAAAAATACAATAGGTTTACAAATTGGGTATAACGATAAGATGATTTCTAAAACTGAAATTATTGATACTATCCAAGAATATCAAAACCAGCTAATAAAAGAAAAGGGAGTATATCTTAGTATTGCATTGTCTACATGTCTTATAGTACTTAGTGGCCAAGTTGAGCCACACCTAGAGTACAGCTAAACACAAGTGTTTCTGGTAGGTTATTTCCATTGCACTCTAACTTGCATCAGTATCCAGCTGCATTTTGATAGACTTACCATTTATATGAACCTTGATAGATGGTACATCTCTGGTCATTATCAGAGTTATTCCCTCTCAATTTTTAAGGGTATCACAACTTGACCCCTTACCGACTGTAACCTCAACAAAATTACTATTGCCATTACTTTAATTAAATTTATCATACTGTGTTTTTACATTCAAGCCCCCTATATATAGGCTATACTTATTATCATATTGTTGACAATCACAGTAGAAGTAAATATCGACAAAGGTATAGGTTACCATTTAGTGGGT
>TARA_R110002049_G_scaffold118077_2_pt1 | contig 15561 bp, 13 predicted proteins | sample TARA_R110002049 | Tara Oceans TARA_R110002049 (sample SAMEA4396941) | marine metagenome | biome: Polar Biome; feature: [SRF] surface water layer (ENVO:00010504); material: water (ENVO:00002006), including particulate matter (ENVO:01000060) such as... | depth 5 m | reverse complement strand
GCGTACATCTTCTCGTCCACAAACACAGTCTGGAGATTTTGAAGTTAGTTTATTAATATTAGCTTCAATTGTTATTAAGGCAGATGGTAAACAGGATCAACGCGAACTAGATTTCGTACGTCAGCAATTTACCAATATGTATGGTAAAGACAGAGCAAATAAGGCCTTTGATTTGTTTAAGCGTATTACCAAACAGAATATTTCTACGCGTCAAGTTTGTACACAGATTAGACAAATGATGGACCATGCATCACGTCTACAGTTGCTTCATTTTTTATTCGGAATAGCTAAAGCAGATGGACATGTTACTGAAGATGAGTTAAGACAGATTTATACTATTACTGGCTATTTAGGAATTAGTAGTAGAGATTATGAAAGTATTAAAGCGATGTTCTATAATAGTAGTGATAATGCGTATAAAATTCTCGAAATAGAAAAGTCGGTTTCAGATGATGCTGTTAAAAAAGCTTATAGAACCATGGCTAAAAAATACCATCCGGATCGCGTTGGTCATTTAGGAAAAGAACATCGAGAAGGTGCCGAAGCTAAGTTTAGACAGGTACAAGAAGCTTATGAGCATATTCAGAAAGAACGTGGGTTTAAATAAAATTTACCCTCTAAACAAAAAGAAATCATCTTTCATGTCTTCAATCTGTGCGTCTTCATTAGTCATAATATAGTCGATGGCTTTTGAGGTAAATTCATCGCCTTTTTTAGTTAAAGAGACAATGTTTTTTTCAATATGAATCATATTATTTTTTAGGGCTAAATCTAAGACCGTTTGAGCTCGCACTTTTTGCCAATTAATATGTTCGTTGAGGTGATTAACGTGTCGTTCTTCAAGCTCATCGTGGTTTTTTAAGTGTAATAAAAATGTCAGTAAAGAGACTTCTGTTTGTTGTTGCTTCTCTCTATACATTACTGCAATGATTCCTTTAGAAGGTGCAAATAAATACACTAATAAAAATACTAAACCAAGTACCGTTGATATTGATCCTGCAATTGAAGCATCTAACCAATGTGCTACCCAATACCCAAAAATGGCACTAAAAATCCCAAAACCTATTGCTAATGCTAGCATTTTCTTTAAGTCTGTTGTTAGTAAATAGGCTGTAGCGGCAGGAGCAATCATTAATGCAACAACCAAAATAGCACCAACAGCATCAAAGGCGCCAACGGTTGTTATAGATGAAATAGACATTAAACCATAATGAATAATAGCTGGTGAAAACCCTAAGGAAGCAGCTAAACCTTTATCGAAAGTGCTTACTTTTAATTCTTTAAAAAACAGAATTAGAAGCGAAATGGTTACAAGCAAAATGGTGCCTACAACCCAAAGTGATTTTGGTCCAACATCTGTACCTCCAATTAATAACCTATCAAAAGGAGCAAAAGCTAATTCGCCTAATAAAACGGCATCAACATCTAAATGCACATCATTCGCATTTTTAGCAATTAAAATCACACCAATACTAAACAATGCTGGGAATACTAAACCTATGGCTGTATCTTCTTTTACTAATCCTGTTTTTTGAATGTACTCTACTAATACTACTGTAATAATACCTGTAAAAGCTGCCAGTAAAATTAGTACAGGTGAGTTTAAATCTTGTGTGATAAAAAAACCAACTACAATTCCTGGTAATATAGAATGACTAATTGCATCGCTAATCATTGCCATTTTTCTAAGCACTAAAAACGTTCCAGGAATAGCGCATGCAACAGCAACGATACTAGCTATTAGTTGTATTTCTATTTGTGCACTACTCATCTTTTGTAGATTGTTTAGTATATAAATTAGCAGCCGTTTCAAAACCTGTTTTAGTTAAGCTCCACATGTTTCCATTAATCTGTACGTAATCTTTTTCTACTAATTTTTGAAGTGTGCTTTTAGTATATCCTTGAAAATTATTGAGTAGTTTAATAGCATGAGGATGTGAAATATCTTTGTGTGTTTCTGCAATATGATGCATAAATGCTAGTGTTTTGTGTAATTCTAAATCGCGTCTGTTTTTAATTACCCTAATTTGTTTAAAAAGTAAACCTCGACTAGGAGAAAAAATAAATGAAAAAGCAACAAACACAGAAGCCACTAAAACAATTACAGGACCTGTAGATAGGTTGTTTTGACTAGCACTAATTGCGGTTCCGAAAACACCAGAAAACGCTCCAAAAATGGCTGCTAAAAATACCATTACGGACAAGCTGTTTGTCCATTGTCTCGCAGCAGCAGCTGGTGCTAAAAGCATGGCGCTCATTAATACAACACCAACGGTTTGTAATCCTAAAACAATTGCTAAAACTATAAATGTGGTGATAAGAATATCTATAAATTTGGTATTGAAACCTAGTGTTTTAGTGTAGTCAGCATCAAATAATAGAATTTTAAATTCTTTCCAGAAAGTAAGCATTACAATTAAGCAAAGTCCTGTAACAATGGCCATCATCCATACGTCACTTTCTACTAAGGTTGCAGCTTGTCCAAATAGATATTTGTCTAAACCTGCTTGGTTGGCATTGGGTTGTTTTTGAATAAACGTGAGTAACAACATTCCGAACCCAAAAAACAATGAAAGAATTAACCCTAAAGCTGTATCTGATTTTAAATGCGTTTTAGTGACGATGCTCTTTATCCAAAACGTACCAATTAAACCACTAATTAGAGCTCCAATTAATAAGGTATTGGTGTCTTTTGCACCTGTAATTAAAAAGGCAATTGCAATACCTGGTAAAGCAGCATGAGAAATGGCGTCACCTAATAAGCTTTGTTTTCTCAGCACAGCAAAACTTCCCAACATTCCGGTAACAGCACCTAAAATTGCTGTACCAAGTGTTATGGTTCGTAATGTATAGTCTGTGAAGACGAGTTCTATGTATTCTAAAAAGTCTATTGTTTCTAATTTTTAATTGGCGTACAGATTTCGATTAAAAATCCATTGATATCTCTTAAATAACCTACTTTTTGTCCCCAAGGTTTCTCTTTTATACTTTCATATTTTACTGCACCAACGTTTATAGCTTTGTTAAAATCTTCTTCTATATTTTCAGATGTAAAAGCCATCTCTATTCCGTTTGGCTTTTCGTTTATAGAGAGCTTTTTAAATCCGCCTTCAAAATTTGAATTACCTAATGAATTTGAAGCAAAAGCGATGGTTGTTTCACCTGAAACTAATTCACCATAATCACTTTCTGGTGAGATGAATTTCTTTTGAAATCCGAATGCGTTTTCATAAAACGAAATTGTCTTTTCAACATCTTCTACATATAAAATGGTGTATGCGTATTTCATTTTTGTTCCTTTTAATTTCCGTCAGTTCAAGTAAAAATGCTTTTTTATGGTTTTGTATCTAGAACCTATTATAGACTTCTCGATTCTATTTTATTCTAGCTCAAAAATCACTTGAAGTGACGTTTTTTTTTATAAACTGCAAACTAGCTTTACTCCTGAATGCTCACTTTATAATTAATACCATAGGTTTTCGTTAAATTATCATCATTAAAGATGTCTTTTACTGGACCTGTGGCAATTTTTTTCACGTTTAAAAAGGTTACCCAATCAAAATATTCAGGAACAGTTTGTAAATCGTGATGAACCACAATAACTGTTTTTCCTGCTTTTCGTAATTCTTTTAAAATATTAATGATAGCAATTTCTGTTGTCGCATCTACACCTTGAAAAGGTTCGTCCATAAAATAAATAGCTGCGTTTTGGACTAATGCTCTTGCCAAGAAAATACGTTGTTGCTGTCCTCCAGAAAGCTGACTTATTTGTCGACTTTTAAAAGCCAACATACCAACTTTCTCTAAAGCTTCGAGTGCTGCCTTTTTTTCTTTTTGACCAGGACGTTTAATCCAACCCAAACTTCCGTAAGTTCCCATCATTACAACATCTAAAGCTGTAGTAGGAAAATCCCAATCTACACTTCCCTTTTGAGGAACATAAGCAACTAATTGTCTTTGTTTTTCGTAAGGTTTACCATAAATAGAAACACTACCAGCAATGGGTTTTAAAATACCTAAAATAGATTTTATTAATGTAGATTTTCCGGCACCATTTGGTCCAACAATAGCCATAAGAACACCTTCTGGAATTTCTAAATCGATATCCCAAAGAACAGGTTTGTAATTATAAGCAACGGTTAAGTCATCTACTTTTACTGCAATTTTTTCCTTGGAAGAAGAGGTCTTATTTTCTATTGGTGTATTCACATGTATAATATTTTATTCAATTTGTTTTTTATAAAATAGGATAATACTTATTTGTTTAACGCTCCTACAATTGTTTTAATGTTATAACGATACATACCAATGTAAGTCCCTTCTCTGGATCCTGCATTACCTAGTGCATCAGAGTATAACGTTCCTCCAATAGCAACATCATGACCTTTAGAGTTTACAGCCTTTTGTAAAGCTTCTATTGTACGTTTTGGAACCGAACTTTCTATAAATATAGCTTTTATATTCTTTTCAATAATAAAAGCCGCCAATTTTTGAACGTCTTTTACGCCTGCTTCCGTAGCAGTTGATAAACCTTGTAGACCAACAACGTTAAAGTTGTATGCTTTTCCAAAATAATTAAAAGCATCGTGAGCTGTGACTAGTATTCTTTTTTCTGGTTCTAAGGCATCAACAACTCCTTGTACATCTTTTTTTAAATCTTCTAATTCTGCTAAATAACGTTTTTCATTAGCTCTAAATGTCTCTGTATTTTTTGGGTCTTTTTCGCATAATACTAGTGTTACTTTTTCTACAAATTGCTGAAAGAAATCAATATTGAACCAAACGTGAGGATCATAGTTTGAGGCAAAATAATCTGAACCAATCAATTGTTTTTTATTAAGCTCATCTGCTAAGGCTATAGGTGTCTTGTCTGCACCTTTCATTTTTTCAAAAACTTCTACTAATTTACCCTCTAAATGCAATCCATTATAGAATATAACATCTGCGTTTACCAGTTTAGAAACATCGCCTTCACTTGCTTTGTATAAGTGTGGATCTACACCTGCTCCCATTAAACCTTGTACGTTTATAGAATCTCCTCCAATGTTTTTTACTAAATCTGTAATCATTGTTGTAGTAGTTACAACATTGAGTTTTTTATTTAGGTTTTCATCTGTTTTTGAGTCATTCTTACAAGCTGTTATAATTAGTGTGATAGCTAAGAGGAATATTACTTTTTTCATGTATCTAAATATTTATTGCGAAGGTACTAAAAATGAGTGATTAATTTAACTTATATCTTACTCCAAAGAATAAACGAATACCTTGATTTGGACCGTAAACATATGAGGGGTCAAAGGTTAGGGCATAAGGGTTATCTGAAGTAGCAAGCACATTGCCATTTCCATTAAACTGAACGTTTTCATCAAAAGGATCGTCAGACCTTGCAATTATGAATGGATTCCCTTTGTTGGGTGTCCAGTTTAATAGGTTTTTAACGCCTCCATAAATTTCGAGATTCTCTAAGCCATCATGCGTTATTTGAATATTTTGAATACTCCAGGTTGGCGAATATTCTTGCCTAGGGTCTAAATCACCAAGAAGAGGTAGTCGCATTGGTCCATAAATGTTTCCGGTGTAATCTATAGTAAGATTTGTTGGATAATTTTTATAACTAAAAGACCATACTCCAGAAAATTTCTCAGTTAATATTTGTTCTGTATGTTCGCCATTTTCAGTTTGTGATACATCTTGATATGTAGCACCAATAGATGCATTTATGCCACTACCTAAAACAGCATCAATATTAAAGCTAAGTCCTGTAGAGGTTGAATAGCCATCGAGATTTCCATAAATTATTTGATTTGGGTTGGTATCGTAATCCGGAATAATGGCATTTGTAAAATAGGTATACCAGGCAGAAGTATCAAAAGTAAAATACATTCCGTTTTTTAAGTATAGTTTTTTTAAATAATTAAGCGTTACGTTATACGATTCTTCGGGTTCTAAAGCTTCTTCAATAACAACATCTCTTGCTCCTGTGAGTGCAGCATGCTCCTCTGTAAATAGGTTTACAACTCTAAAACCTGTACCAGCATTTAATCTAATAATATCATTGTCTGTTAGTTTGTATTTATAAGCAACTCTTGGTGTAAAGATATTACCATGCCTATTATCATAATCATAACGCATACCTAATAATAAACTTTGTTTTTTACTGAATACAATTTCATCTTGAACAAACAATGAAGGAATAGTAACCTCGTCTGCATTGAGGGTTGCTGTGGTATTATCATTATAATAATTGTAACGAATTGCAGAGCCAAAAAGTAAATCGTGTTTACTGATTGTTTTATCCCAAATAAACTGGCCGAATCCAATACGTTGTTGTGCTAAATAGGGTGTATCTCCATAAACGGAGTTTTGATCATGGTCAGAATAAGAGAATTGAAAATTTACTTTCTCTCTAATGGGTAATTCATAGTTTCCTAGAATTTCAAAACGAGAGGTGTAAATACTTTCGCCATAAATCTCATTTCCACCTCTATCAGCTTTAGTCCATTGTAATTCTCCTCCCCAACGATCTTCGTAAAAGTAGCGACCAGCTAGAGATAACTTTTTATGACTTGCTCTTTTAAAATCCCATTTTTGAAAAACCGATATACGATCTTGGAGTGTTAAATCTGTGAAATTGTCGTTGTTGTTATCGATAATATTATCGTATTTAAAATAGTTGGTGCCAAACAATACCGTTGCTTTTTCGCCTACGTTTGCTTTAAAGCCTACATCTAAATTAACTTCGCCCCAACCCGTAACAAAACCGTCAGCAAAAAAACGAGGTGCATTTTCTGGTAATTTGGTAATTACATTAATTAAACCACCAACGGCTTCACTTCCATATAGGGAAGAAGCAGGTCCTTTTACGATTTCAATTTGTTCTATTAATGAATTTGGGATTCCAGATAAGCCATAAACTGTAGATAAACCACTTACAATTGGCATACCGTCTATTAAAACTAACGTATAAGGACCTTCTAAGCCATTAATATGAATATCACCTGTGTTACAAACATTACAATTAAGTTGCGGACGCACACCATTCACATTCTGTAGCGCTTCAAAAATATTGGGTGTTGGGTTTTTCTTTAAGAACGTTGGTGTGTAAACTTCAACAGGTACCGGACTTTCTAATCTTGAAACTGCTTTAAGGGTTCCGGTAATTATGACGTCATCTAAATTGTCGATTTCATTTAAATTAAAGGTTAAAAAAGCTGACTCATCTCTTATTGTAATAGTTTTCTTTTGAATTTTATAACCTGTAAAAGAAGCTACTATGGTATAGTTTCCTGATTTTAGATTTTCTATGATAAAAATACCATCATCATTGGTTGTTGTTCCTTTTGTGGTGTTTTCAATATAAATATTAGTGTCAGGTAGTGGTTCTCCATTGGATAAAACTTTACCCTTTATAGAGTATATAACTTGGGCTGAAGCAGAAGTACAAAGTATTAAAATTAAAGCTTGAATTAGTTTCATTTTGGTTTAAATTAGTTTTACCTTGAATTATTTTTACACAAATATAAAATATAATTTAGATTAGTCTAAAAATATTTTAAGAAATATATCTTTTCTATATTTGTACAATAGACTTATACTATGATTACACTAACTGAAGAAAACTATATTAAAGCTATTTATCACCTTGGAAGCAATGGTGAAAAAACGGTAAATACAAATGCTATTGCTGAGGTGATGCAAACGAAAGCTTCTTCGGTTACTGATATGATTAAAAAGCTTTCTGAAAAAAATTATGCCGACTATAAAAAATACCAAGGTGTTACTTTAACAAAAGAAGGACGATTTGTTGCTACAAACATTATTAGAAAACACCGACTTTGGGAAGTGTTTTTGGTTGAGAAATTGAATTTTTCTTGGGATGAAGTTCATGAGGTCGCAGAACATTTAGAGCATATTAAGTCTGAAAAACTAATTAATCAACTAGATGCTTTTTTAGAGTTTCCAAAATATGATCCACATGGTGATCCAATTCCAGATAAGGAGGGGAATTTTCAACACATTGAGAAAATAACCTTAGCAAAAGCAGAAGTTGGTTCTGTTTATAAATGTGTTGGTGTAGATGATACGTCCTCTAGTTTTTTGAAATATCTTGATAGCAATAAGATAGCCTTAGGTACTATAATTACAGTTAAACATAAGGAACCCTATGATAATTCAATAAAGATAGAAATTGAAAGTTCTGAAATTGTTGTTTCTCAAAACGTTGCTAAAAACCTGTATTTAAAAAAGGTTTAGAAATAGTAAGATAAATAGTATTACACTATTTAATGACATCCGCAACCGTCATCTCCACCACAAGCTTTAGATGCTTTTTTATTTGGAGACCAAACAAACTTGCGTATCAAAAACAATAAAGCGAAAGCTACTGCTGTTACTACTAATATGTTTTGAATAATTGTGTTCATAATTTTATATCTACTAAATTATTAACTCTATTTTAAAACCTGATAAGCAATCAATGCTACAATATAAGCAAATCCCGTCATAATTACCAATTGGTATATTGGCCACTTCCAAGAATTTGTTTCGCGTTTTACTATGGCAAGTGTACTCATGCATTGCATGGCAAAGGCATAAAATAATAGTAATGAAATACCAGATGAAAATGTAAACACTTTTTTATTGGTGTTTTGGTGCATTTCAGAGCCCATTTTTGCTCGAATGGTTTTATTCTCTTCATCTTCCATTTCGCTACCAACACTATAAATAGTAGATAGTGTACCAATAAAAACTTCTCTTGCTGCAAAAGAGCTAACAATAGCAATTCCTATTTTCCAATCATAACCAAGAGGTTTTATTGCTGGTTCTACTGCTTTACCTATATAGCCTAAAACTGAATTTTCTAGTCTTAAAGCCGAAATTTCATCGTTAATAACTGCTTTTTTAAATCCATCTATTTTTAGAGTTAATGAATCTGAAATTTGAGCTTGAGAAAGATCAATTGAGTTTTCGAGATTTGTAGTAATTAAATCTTCCGTATAACGTTCTACTTTATTACTTAGAGATATATCTTGAATGTCATTAAAGCCATTAGAATCAAATTGCTCTGTTATAATTGACTTAGCATTATCAAATTTATCATTAACTCCAATTGAGCCTAAAACCCAAATTATAATTGATATGGCTAAAATTATTTTACCAGCTCCAAAGACAAAAGCCTTTGTTTTTTCTAAAACGGTAAAAGCTACATTTTTGAAAAGCGGAAGTTTGTAATTTGGCATTTCTACAACAAAGAAACTCTTACTTTTAAATTTCATTATCTTGTTTAAAATCCAGGCAGAACCAACAGCAGCGCCAAACCCAATTAGGTATAATAACATTAAGGTTAGTGGTTGGTAGCCTAAACCAAGTATTCTTCCTTCTGGTATTACTAATTCAATAATGATAAGATACACAGGTAATCTCGCAGAACAGGTGGTGAAAGGTGTAACTAAAATGGTGATTAAGCGTTCTTTCCAGCTTTCAATATTACGAGTGGCCATAATTGCAGGAATAGCACAAGCGGTACCAGAAATTAAAGGCACAACGCTTTTTCCGCTAAGTCCAAAACGTCGCATTATTCTGTCCATTAAAAAGACCACACGACTCATATAACCGCTTTCTTCAAGTATAGATATGAAGAGGAATAAAAATGCAATTTGTGGTATGAAAATAACTATTCCTCCAAGGCCTGCAATTATACCTTCGGCAAGTAGATTGGTAAATATGCCTTCCGGCAATGTGTTTTTTGTCCATTCGCTTAATGAAGCGAAAGAGCTATCGATAAAGTCCATAGGAATCCCAGACCAATCGTAAATAGCTTGAAAAATAGTTAACAGAATAACCCCAAAAATTAAATAACCCCAAACTTTATGGGTTAATATTCTATCTAATCTAATGCGTAAGTCTTTTGCTGATTTAAGGTCTATTGTTTGCCCTTTTGTTAGCGTATGATTAATAAACTGGTAGCGCTTTATGGTTTCCTTTTGCTGAAGACGTTTTAAATCTGCTTTAGATTTAGTTTTAAAATCTTCAACGGCATCAAAGGTTTTTCTGTCCGTTTTTCCGAAGTTAACATCTTGGGTAATAACTAACCAAAGTTTATATAATAATTGATTAGGAAATGCTTTTCTTAAGTTTCCAAAATAGGCTTCATCTATTGTAGATGCGTCCATACAAGGCTCTATAGAAAGCTCTTTGTGTGTTGCTATTAATTCTTTTAGTTTATCTATTCCCTTATTTTTTCGGGTACTAATTAACGCAATTTTAGTTTTTAGTTGCTCTTCTAAATAATCTAGATCTAATGAAATTCCTTTGTATTCCATTCTGTCAGACATGTTAATGACTAATATTGTCGGAATCTTTAAATCTTTAATTTGCGTAAATAATAATAGATTTCGTTTTAAGTTTTCTACATCACTTACTACAACTGCAACATCTGGATAATCTTTATCGTTTTTATTAAGAAGTAATTCAATAACAACATTTTCATCTAATGACGATGCATTTAAACTATAAGTTCCAGGTAAATCAATGATATGTGCTTTTACGCCTCGAGGTAACTTGCAAATACCTTCTTTTTTTTCGACTGTAATGCCAGGATAATTACCTACTTTCTGATTTAAACCAGTAAGCGCGTTAAACACCGAAGTTTTTCCTGTGTTTGGGTTTCCTATTAATGCAACGTTAATCTGCTTACTCATCTATGGTTTCAATTATAATGTGAATAGCAGTTTCTTTTCTAATCGCCAAATGTGTTCCGTTTATATTAAGATACATTGGGTCTGCAAATGGTGCAACTTGCACAAGTTCAACTGAATTACCAGGTAAACAGCCCATTTCGAGAAGTTTTAAAGGAATATGAATTGAAGACACGTCTGTAATTACGCCTTGTTGTCCTCGTTTTAATTCTGCTAATGTCAAACGTTGCTTATTTAGAATTGTTTTAAAGAAGCAAAAGTAAGAGAATTTTATTAGTGAATAAAACTAGATAATAAATATTTAACAGCTTTATAATGTTTTACAAGCCATCAAAATACTTTAAGGTTTTAATATCTTCTAAAATACGTTCAATATCTTCTGGTTTTGTGCCATCGTAAAAACCTCTTATTTGACGCTTTTTATCAATGAGCATAAAGTTTTCGGTATGAATCATATCATACTCATCACCATTACCATCTGTTTTTACCGCTAAGTAGCTTTTTCTGGCCAATTCGTAGATTTGTTTTTTGTCACCTGTAACTAAGTTCCATTTACTATCAATAACACCTTTTTCTTTGGCGTATTTTTTTAATTGTGCTACAGAATCTATTGTGGGTGTTACTGAATGTGAGAGCAACATAACGTCATCATCATTAATAATTTCCTTTTGTATTTGCTCCATGTTTTTTGTCATTACAGGACAAATGGTTTGGCAAGTTGTAAAGAAGAAATCTGCTACGTATATTTTATCCTTATAATTTTCTTGTGTTATAGTTTCTCCATTTTGATTGGTTAAACTAAAATCAGCAATTTTATGATATTTTAATTGGTGCTGAATGGTGCTATCTACTAATTCTTCTGCAACCATAGCTGGTTGGTAAATAGGAAGCGGTTGTTTTACATTAAGGATATTATAAATAATAGCAATGATTATGATACAAAGTATAGAAAAGAATATTCCGAAGTTTTTGTAACCTTTAAAAAAAGAAAGAAACGCCATTATAATTGAGTTATAGAAAGTTGAAAGGCAAAAATACGACCCAATGATAATAAAAGCTTTATTTTTAACATTAAAAATGAGTGCTATGAAACAACTTTTGGGATGCTTTATCCTATTATTTGCGACGCAAATAAATGCTCAAGATTATCATGAAAATTTAAAAGCAATTCGCTCTTCTGAAGCTAATATGGCATTGCGTCAAATGGTAAATACCATAAATGCTAATACAGCGAATTATGATGTGAAATATCATCGATTAGAATTAAATGTAGATCCATCAGTCTCTCAAATTGCAGGTGAAATCACAACTTATTTTCAAGCTAATGAAGCCATGACAGAAATTACTTTTGATTTGGCCGATAATATGACGGTTACTCAAGTGTTACAACGTAATAATAGTTTAAGTTATATACAAAATACTGATGATGAATTAGTAATAACATTGCCACTTACACAAGCACAAGGCGTTTTAGATTCTTTAACAGTGACCTATTCTGGTAATCCAATAAGTTCAGGTTTTGGTTCTTTTGAGCAAACCACACATAATGGTGCTCCAATAATGTGGACACTTTCTGAACCCTATGGCGCTAAAGGTTGGTGGCCTTGCAAACAAGATTTAATAGATAAAATAGATTCTATAGATGTACATATTACAACACCAGAGTTTAACGCTACTAATGAGAGTTATGTTGTTGCTTCTAATGGTTTAGAGATAAGCCAAACAGTTGTAGGTTCTGATAAAACGACGCATTTTAAACATCGTCATCCCATTCCTGCTTATTTAATTGCATTTGCGGTTACTAATTATGAAGTGTATTCGCATACAGTACCAAACAACGGAAGCCCTTTTGATATTATAAATTATGTCTATCCAGAAAGTTTAATAACGGCTCAAGCTAGCACAGAAATTACTGTAGATATTATGGATATTTTCACGAACTTGTTTGAAGAATATCCTTTTTCAGATGAAAAATATGGTCATGCCCAATTTGGTTGGGGAGGAGGAATGGAACACACTACAATTTCTTTTATGGGTGGATTTAGTAGAGGACTTATTGCTCATGAGCTAGCACATCAATGGTTTGGTAATAAAATTACTTGTGGTAGTTGGAAAGATATTTGGCTAAATGAAGGATTTGCGACGTATTTAGCAGCTTTGGTTATTGAAGATTTAGATGGTGAGGCTAGTTTTAAAAATTGGAGACAACAATCTGTAAATACCATTACGTCTCAAACAAATGGAGCCGTTTACCTTTCGGATCAAGATACAACGTCTGTAAATAGAATTTTTAGTAGTCGCCTTAGTTATAATAAAGGTGCTATGGTTTTACATATGTTAAGACGTAAATTAGGAGACACCGATTTTTACCAAGGTTTACAAGATTATTTAGATACACCAGCTTTGGCTTTCGATTTTGCTAAAACGGAAGATTTTATTAATGCCATGGAATTGTCAACAGGTGAAACTTTAGATGAATTTTTTGATGATTGGATTTATAATCAAGGCTATCCAAGTTATACGGTAATTTGGGACCAAAACGGAAATCAGTTAGAGTTGGTAGTATCCCAAACCCAAAGTGATGCGTCTGTATCGTTTTTTGAAGCAGGTGTTCCAGTTAGGATTGTAGGAACTTTGGGCGAAAGTTTAGATGTTGTTCTAGATAATACTATAAACAACGAAGATTTTTTTGAAACTGTAAATTTTACTGTTCAGGAGGTTTTGTTTGATCCGGACTATAATCTTATTTCAAAAAACAATACAGTAACCTTAAGTGATTTAGAATTTGATATTGATTCAGATATTACGCTTTACCCAAACCCAACATCGTCTGTTATTCATATTTTAAAACCAGACCATTTAGAGGTAGAAAGTATTAAAATATACAATAGTTTAGGGCAATTGTTGTTGCAATCTAGTTGGTCTTCTCAAATGGATTTAAATAGTTTAACATCAGGCTTATTGTTTGTGCAATTTCAAACAGAAAATCAAATAGTCAATAGGCGAATTATTAAAATTTAGAACTAAGCATCATAAAACGATGTCAAATATTTTAATAAATCTTTTTGATTTAAATACCTTACTTTTGCAAATCGAATTTTGAAAAAGATTACATGGAATTTATTATAAAAATATCTCAATTTTTACTCAGTTTATCTTTGCTTATTGTGTTACACGAGCTTGGACATTTTATACCAGCCAAACTTTTTAAAACTAAAGTTGAAAAATTTTACCTCTTTTTTGATGTTAAGTTTTCACTTTTTAAAAAGAAAATTGGTGATACCGAATATGGTATTGGATGGTTACCGCTTGGTGGTTATGTGAAAATTGCAGGAATGATTGATGAAAGCATGGATAAAGAGGCTATGGCTTTGCCACCTCAACCATGGGAATTTCGTTCTAAACCAGCTTGGCAGCGATTAATTATTATGCTTGGTGGTGTAACTGTAAACTTCATATTAGCATATTTCATCTACGTAGCACTTTCGTTTACCTATGGAGATACTGATGTTACAACAGACAGTATGAAGGATGGGTATTGGATAGAAAATAAGTTGCTCTTAGACGTTGGTTTTAAAACAGGCGATAAAATTATAGCTATTAACGATGAAAAAGTTAGTACATACTCTGAAGTAAGAAAAAATTTAATCAAAGGTGAAAAGTATTCTATCGTAAGAGATGGTGTAAATAAGGAGATTGTATTACCTGAAGATTTTTTAGGTCAATTATCATCTGGAGAACGTAAGAATGGAACGTTTAGATTAAGAATTCCATTTATGGTTGGTACAGTACCAGATACATCTATAAATAAAGGCGTTGATATAAAAACTGGTGATATCCTATTATCTCTTAATGGTGAAAAGATTCGCTATTTTGATCAAGTCGGAGATAAATTAGAAAAATATAAAAATCAAACTGTTAAAGTGAACTTCTTAAGAGGAGATGAAAAAATTGACAGAGATTTAAAGGTTAGTGAAGATGGAAAGTTTGAAGTTGGTCTTGCTACTCATAATTCTAGATTTGGTGAATTAGGTTATTTTGATATTATCCATAAAGACTACACCTTTTATGAAAGTTTTGGTGGAGGCGTAGATAAGTTTAAAGAACAAGTTTCTGATTACTTTGGTCAATTAGGAAAGATATTTACACCAAGTACGGGAGCTTATAAAGGCGTTGGAGGATTTAAGGCTATTTTCGATGTTTTCCCTGACCAATGGATTTGGCAAGATTTCTGGGGTTTAACGGCCTTTTTGTCTATTATGTTAGCAATTCTTAACTTATTACCAATACCAGCTTTAGATGGTGGACATGTAATGTTTTTATTATACGAAATGATTTCTGGGCGTAAGCCAAGCGAGAAATTTTTAGAGCGTGCCCAAATGGTAGGATTTTTTATTTTAATCGCATTAGTCTTATTTGCAAACGGTAACGATATTTTTAAAGCCATTACCAGATAAATTTTAAATTAAAATGAAAAAAAAATATAATTTCATTTTGTTGGAATAAAAAAAATGATTTATATTTGCGCTCGCTAACGCGAAAAATAACCTTCCTCTTTATCTCAGTTGGTTAGAGCATCTGACTGTTAATCAGAGGGTCCAAAGTTCGAGTCTTTGAAGAGGAGCATACAAAACCGATACGAAAGTGTCGGTTTTTTTGTGTTTTATAGGTTTTTATTCAATTTATTTTAAATATCATAGGCTTTTAAAAACAAAAAAATCCTATCAACTCGATGATAGGATTTTAAAGTGTATTTTAAGACTGTATAAAACGTTAAGCCTTGTATTTCTTCTTTAACTGTGTTAACATCTCTGAGGTCATCTTCTTTAAATCAAAATCGTGAGACCAGTTCCAGTCTTTACGC
>TARA_R110002049_G_scaffold80402_4_pt1 | contig 15565 bp, 12 predicted proteins | sample TARA_R110002049 | Tara Oceans TARA_R110002049 (sample SAMEA4396941) | marine metagenome | biome: Polar Biome; feature: [SRF] surface water layer (ENVO:00010504); material: water (ENVO:00002006), including particulate matter (ENVO:01000060) such as... | depth 5 m | reverse complement strand
GTTTCGCCACCATTTGTTCCTAATTCTTCTCTTGTACCAAATAAATTATTATCTATTCTATGGTTATTTTCTGTGTGTTCTTCTCCTTTTAACCAAACCACCAAAGTTGTTCCAGGACTTGTTTTTCCTGTAAAATTATTATGATCTACTCTATTATTTTTACCCCAAATATCTACCCAATGGTCTTTTATACCTTCATCTACTTTATAGTAAGAAATTGTAGAATTTGTTAAACGGCAATTATTTGCAAACGTTTTAGAGTCTTTTTTAAATTGCACAATAGATTTATAAGAAGAAGTTCCGTTTTTAAACCACAAACCACTTACAATTACATAATCTCCATAAATATTTAAAGTAGAATTTCCAGTAATAATTACCTCTCCTGCAGTTTCTGCTTTTATAATAATTGGTTCATTAGCTGTTCCTTTACCAAAGGCATTTAAAACTACATCTTTCCAAACACCATTTTTAAGAACAATAATATCACCTGGTTTTGCCGTTTTTATAACACTATTATATTCTAAAATAGAACCTACTAATTTTTCTTGAGCTGTTACATTATCTGTTAATAAAGAGATAATTGCAATAAAAAAAAGAACTGATTTCTTCATATATTTTGTAGAATTATTTTAGTTAGAAGTAAGATTATTAGAAAATAAAACATTGCTAATTAGCTTTGTTTTTTCAACCTTTTTTCAATATCATTATTAATACATTAAGTATTAATGGTTTCTACAAATATAACAAATATTATTATTGGTTTACCAAATTGGTTTACCAACAATAATCCTTAGATAAAATTAACAGAATTTTTCAAGTTTTTGAATATCTTTGAGATTCCTCTAAATATAATATTATGAACGATTTTATTCTTTACTTTAAAATGGGTCTAAACCATGTTTTAGACTTTAATGCTTACGACCATATTTTATTCTTAATTGTTTTAGCTGTTGTATTCAGTTTTAATCAATTTAAAAAAGTACTATGGTTAGTTACACTTTTTACAATTGGGCACTCTATAACATTGGCATTATCTGCTTATGGTATTTTAAATGTTAACATGAAATTAATAGAATTTCTAATTCCTGTTACCATTATAATAACTGGTGTAATAAATATATTTACCGCTAAAAAATCATCAACAGGTAAAGAAAACACAAATTTAGTTTTTGCTTTATTCTTTGGCTTAATTCATGGTTTTGGTTTTTCTAATTATTTTAAAATGATGATTGGTAAAGAAGACGATAAATTAATGCCTTTATTAGAATTTGCTTTAGGTATAGAAGCTGCGCAAATAATTATTGTACTTGGAATTTTAATTATTGGTACAATTTTACAAAACTTTTTTAGAGTTACTAGAAGAGATTGGATTCTAGTTTGCTCTTCTATAGTAGTTGGTTTTGCACTTCAAATGATGTTAGATAGAATTTATTGGTAAATTATAAACAAGAAATTTTAATAAAAATTTTGTCTATTTATTAACGCAACAATATTATTAATCTTTTTACTTTCGTTTTATGACAGAAAAAAAACAGTTAAAATATGACCAAGCTTATTTAAAAATGGCTTTAGAATGGGGAAAACTTTCGCATTGTAAACGTAAACAAGTAGGGGCTTTAATTGTAAAAGATAGAATGATTATTTCTGATGGTTTTAACGGAACACCAACTGGTTTCGAAAACTGTTGCGAAGATGAAGAAGGCCTAACAAAATGGGAAGTATTACATGCAGAAGCAAATGCAATTTTAAAAGTTGCAGGCTCTACCCAATCTGCAAAAAACGCAACCTTATACATTACATTATCTCCCTGTACACAATGTAGTAAATTAATACATCAGGCAGGTATAAAAAGAGTTGTATACGCAAATTCTTACAGAGATACTTCTGGAATAACATTTCTTAAAAAAGCTGGTGTAGAAGTAACACATTTACCATATGAATAAAAATAACCTTCCATTATTTCTTGCAATAGCAGTAGTTTTTGGAATCTTAATAGGAATGTCTTTTAGTGGAAGCTCTAACAATATGTTGTCTTTCTCTAAAAGCTCTAAACAAGAAAGAAAAATAAAAAAACTTATTAATTTTATCGAAAACGACTATGTAGATAAAGTTAGCACAGACAGTTTATTAGATGGTGCAATAACACAAATGTTGGGTGAACTAGACCCACATTCTGTATATATTCCTAAAGAAAACCTACAAGCTGTTAAAGAAAGTATGCAGGGTAATTTTGTAGGAATTGGTGTTCAGTTTAGAATGATTTCTGACTCTATTACTGTAATACAACCCATAAAAGGAGGACCAAGTATAAAAGCAGGCATAAAAGCGGGTGACCGTATTTTAATGGCAAATAAAGACACTTTATTTGGCAGAAACATGTTTAACAAATTTGGTGTAAACATGTTTAGTAATAAGGTTCCTGATTATTTAAAAGGAGAACCAGGTACTAAAATTGGACTTCAGATTTATAGAAAAAGTACAGATTCTCTTTTTACAGTAGATGTTACTCGTGGTAAAGTAAATATTAAAAGTGTAGATTTAGCCTATATGATTAATGATTCTATTGGTTATATTAAACTAGATCGTTTTGCAAGAAATACATATACAGAATTTAAATCTTCATTAAATAATTTAATAGATAAAGGCATGATAGATCTTGTTCTAGATCTTCGTGGAAATGGTGGTGGTTTTATAGACATAGCCAATAGTATTGTTGATGAGTTTTTAGAAGATGATAAATTAATCGTTTTTACAAAAAACAATAAAGGAGAAATAGACGAATCTTTTGCTACTTCTAAAGGAGATTTTGAAAAAGGTGGTTTGTATGTTTTAATTGATGAAAACTCAGCTTCAGCATCAGAAATTGTTGCAGGTGCTTTACAAGACAATGATAAAGGAACCATAATTGGAAGACGTTCTTTTGGTAAAGGCTTGGTACAAATAGAAATGGATTTAGGTGATGGTTCTGCAGTTCGTTTAACAACAGCACGTTATTATACACCAACAGGTCGTTCTATACAAAAACCTTATTCTGGTAACGGAAACTCTAACTATTACAAAGATTATCAAAAAAGAATTACTAGCGGAGAATTACTAAGCAAAGACAGTATTAAAGTAGTAGATTCCTTAAAGTTTACAACTCCCAAAGGAAAACTTGTTTATGGTGGTGGTGGTATAATACCTGATGTTTTTGTTGGAATAGATACTACTTCTTACATGACTAACTTTTATTTTAATACAATAAATGATTTTGCTTTTGATTATGTAGACAACAATAGAAAAGACTTACAAATCTGGAATATTGATTCTTATATTAAAGACTTTGATACAGATGAAAAAGTATTTGATACTTATCTTTCAGAAATAAAAGATAAAATTAAACCTTCTGCTAAAAACAAAGAAAGTATAAGAAGATATTTAAAAGCTTCTATTGCTAATGTTCTTTTTGGTGATGTTGGTTTTTATAGAATTATACATCAAGAAGATAAAATGCTGCAAAAAGTTTTGGAGTTGGAAAGTACAAATGAATAGCTTTTCTTTGTAGCAATGATAAAAATAACAACTTCAAAAAATAAAAAAGTTTACTTTGCTTCAGACCAACATTTAGGTGCACCAACTGCAGAAGCTAGTTTTCCTAGAGAAAAAAAGTTTGTTGCTTGGTTAGACACTATTAAAAAAGATGCAGAAGTAATTTTCTTATTAGGAGACTTATTCGATTTTTGGTTTGAATATAAAACAGTTGTTCCTAAAGGTTTTGTTAGAGTTTTAGGAAAATTAGCAGAAATTAAAGATGCTGGTATTCCTGTATACTTCTTTGTTGGTAATCATGATTTATGGATGAATGATTATTTCGAAAAAGAATTAAACATTCCTGTCTATCATTCTCCACAAGAGTTTATTATTAACAATAAAGTGGTTTTAATTGGTCATGGAGATGGTTTAGGACCTGGAGACAAAGGTTATAAACGCATGAAAAAGGTATTTACGTTTCCATTATTTAAATGGATGTTTAAATGGCTTCATCCAGATTTAGGTATTAAGCTTGGGCAATATATGTCTGTTAAAAACAAAATGATTTCTGGTGACGAAGATGCAAAATTCTTAGGAGAAGAAAATGAATGGCTAGTTCAATATTGTAAAAAGAAACTGACAGAAAAACATTACGATTATTTTGTTTTTGGGCACAGACATCTTCCTTTAGAAATAAAACTACAAGAAAATAGTGTGTATGTAAATCTTGGCGATTGGATACAATATTTTACCTATGGCGAGTTCTTTGAAGAAACTCTAACCTTAAAAAAGAATTAAAAAAATTATTATATAAAGTAAAAATGCTACTCTTTCGAGTAGCATTTTCTAATTAATCAAATATAATTATTCTTTAAAATTGGTAATTTAAAGATAAATTAAACATTGTACCTAATTGACTAAAATGATAACCATCATATGTCATTTGAGAATAACGTTGGTTAAAAGTAATTAGGTTAGATGGAGAGTTTGTAACAGCAGCACCATCAAGAATTGCCTGACCTGTAGCTGTTGCGTTTGTAAAACTCCATTCTGGCAACACATTAAATAAGTTGTTTACGTTTAATGAGAAAGTTAATTTTTCTGTTGCATTAAAGTTAATACCTAAATCTGTAACAACTTTTGGTGTAAATTCTGTTCTTAAATCAGAACCTCCATCTTGTACTGCTCCTGCAGGAATATCAGCTGCATTTACAAAAATACTTTCTAAATTTTGTAACCCTTGTTGTGCAAATTTTGTTTTACCAAAAAATGTATTATTTAAAGAGAAACCAAATTTACCAACATCATAAGTTGTTCCTAAAATCCACTTTGTTTGTGGTCTAGATGTAAAAAATAATGCTTCTTGCGTTTCGTTTACTACAGATTGTCCTGCATCAGCAACAATTTGTGGATTCTTAACAGCACCATCTCTAGCATTTTCTATAACATAATTTCCAGATAAATTAAACCCTAAAGATCCTTTTCCTAATTCAATTTTATTGTAACCAATAACTACATCTATTCCAGAAGTTTTAGTATCAATAGCATTTGTAAAGAAACTTAAATCACTTAAATTATTGTTTGTTAAAACCTGATCTAAAGCTGTGTTTCCTGCAGCAGTTGCTCCAATTTCTGTACTTAAAACAATTCTATCTTCTACATTAATACTATAGTAATCTAAAGTAAAGCTTAAGTTTCTGTTTACTTTACCTCCTAAACCAAGTGTAAAGTTTGTAGAAGTTTCTGCATCTAATTTATCAATACCTAATAAACCTGCTTGAGAAGACACATTGTTTACCAAACCACCTACTTGTATACCTTGTCCTGGAACAAAGCTATATTGAGCTTTTTGTGTATAAATTTGGTGTAATGTAGGTGCTCTAAATCCTGTAGAAATAGAACTTCTTAATGTATACTTGTCATTAAATGTATAAGCACCACTTGCTTTCCAAACAAAAGCATTTCCAAAATCTGAATAATTTTCACTTCTAATTGTTCCGTCTAAAGTTAAATTCTCAGTTGGATTCCAATTTAAAGATGCATAACCACCAAAATTGTAACGTGTAAATTTACCTGAATTTTCTGGGCTATTTCCTGCAAATGAATCTGCACCACCACCATCATAAGAAGCTAATTCTCCTTCTATAATTTCAAAAGTTTCATATCTAAACTCTGTACCAAAAGCAATACTTAAGTTGTCTGTTAAAATTTTAGAAATATCTAAGTTACCTACATTATGATAAAAGCCTGTTCCTCCTGGATCAAATGATTTCTTACTGTTTTCTCTATATAACTGAGAACCTTCAGAAACCTCACCAGCATCTATAGTACCATTGTTATTTGCATCTACCCAAGTAGATGGAGAATAAACCACGTTTCTATTATGTGAATCACTTACTTTATAAGTTTGAGAATTTCCACCAGTTGTAAAACTAGCATCTACATTCCAATCGTTAATTACAGATTTAAAACCAACAGTTGCGTTGTAATCATTTAAATCTCCTTCAAAAGTTGGTACATAACCATCATAACCACCAGCATTAGTTGGGTGATCTCCAGGGAAAAAGTCTGCTAAATAAGGATTATCTCCAATTGTTCTCCAGTAAGGAGTTCTATAATTTGCAAACGAGTTTACTTTTTTATTAATAAAAGCTCCATTAAAATATAAGTTAGATTGCTCACTTAATTTATAAGAACCATTAATTAAGAACTTTGCAGCAGCAGTTTCAGGAGAACCGTTTATGTTATTAGCATCTGGGTTTCTACTTAAAAACTCTTGTACATCTGTTATATTAGCTCCAAAATCTGCAGCTTCACCTGCAGCATCTACTGTTCCTGGTCTATTAGATACACTAGTCTTAGAAAAATCTACTGTATAATTAATAAAACCTCTATCGTCTCCAATAGAAGAACCGTTGTTTACAGAAACACCAAACATTTCTCCATCTCCTTCAGATGTAATACCGGTTCTTAATGTTGCAGAACCTGCTTTTGGGCTATCTTTTAATATAATATTAATTACACCTGCAATTGCATCTGAACCATATTGTGCAGAAGCACCGTCTCTTAATACTTGTATATCTTTAATTGCATCAATTGGAATTCCAGAAATATCTGAACCTGTTTCACCTCTACCTGGAGATGTTTGAGTATATAATAATGCACTTAAATTTTTACGCTTTCCATTAATAAGGATTAATGTTCTACTTGGTCCCATATTTCTAATTTCATACGGATCTAATAAAGAAGTTGCATCGTTTACTGGAGTTTGAACTGTACTAAATGAAGGTATTTTGTACTGTAAAGCTTTATCAAAAGTAGTTTGACCTGTAGAAACTAAATCTTTTGCAGATACAATATCTATTGGTAAAGGACTTTTAGTATTACTTCTTGCAGGTGTTCTAGAACCTGTAATTACTATTTCATTTAAAGATTCATCTCCTTCTTCTATTGTAATATTTAAGAAAGAATTACTAGTTACCTCTACTTGTTTTGCCTTGTAACCTATAGAAGATACAACTATAGTTACTGGTAAACTTTTAACATCTATGCTAAACTCACCAGAATCGTTAGTGGTAGTTCCATTAGAAGTTCCTTTCACTATAACATTCATATAAGGTAATACACTACCAGATTTGTCTGTTACTTTTCCTTTTATTGTTTGCGCCATTAATCCTAGAGGTAGCATAAACATAAAAGCAATTGTAAATAATTTTGATAAATACTTTTGTTTCATAAATAAATTATTAGTTAATAAATGTGTTTAATTAGCACTGTTATCATAAAAGATGCAGTAGCTTATTTATTATATAAGACAGAAAAAGAAAAAGTATACTCTAAAAAAATTAATTATTTTCAATAAAAAGAATAAAAGACAATTAAATACTCAGTATTTAAAGCTTTATATTCAATTTTGTATAGTAGAAAGAACCATTTGTTCCCATTTGTGTAGCGTCCCATAAACCACCACTATCTGTAAAACTATTTTGCTTTGTTGGGTAGACATTAAATAAATTACTGGCGCCCAATTGTAAGTTGATTATAGTATTTATTTGGTAACTAAAATGTAAATCTGTAGTAATTTTTGGCTCATATGTATCTGTTGCAGCTTTTAGCCTTTCTGCTTCAGAATTATTAAAATTAGACAGCTCTTGTACAATTTGCCAATCAATTAATTTAATTTGACTAAATCTTGTGAAATTTAAAGATGTCTTTAATTTTTTATACTGATAATCGAAGCCTAAATTAAATTTACTTTTTGGAGCAGATGCTAATAAAAATTGCTGTTCTCTTTTTCCAAAAAAGGTTTCTTTATCTAATTCTTTATTACTAATTTCTAGGATTTTCATATGATTTATATTTCCAGAAAAATCAATAGAAAACTCGCTATTTTTCATTTTCTTTTGCCAATTTAAAACCAAATCTACACCTGTAGTTTCAGTATCTACACCATTTGCAAAAAACTGAACATTATCTATACCTATACCTAAATTAGAAGCATCAAAATTACCACTTAAAATAATTCTGTCTTTTATAGAAACATAATATGCATCTACTGTTGCATTAAAGTTTTTACTTAATTTTGCTGTAAAGCCTAAACTAAAGTTCTTAGCTTTTTCTTCTTTTAATTTATCAATATTAAATCTTCTAGCAATGGGGCTATTATTTGCAACTAAAAGAGATTCTGTTGGTGCGCTTCCTATAAAATTAGTAAACGTTAGATTGTAATAAATTTGAGCCAAAGATGGTGCTCTAAAACCTGTACTAAAAGAACTTCTTAAATTAAATTTATTAGTAATTTTATATCTTGTTGCAAGTTTGTAATTTAAGGTGCTTCCAAAATCACTAAAATATTCGAAACGTAAAGCAGAACCAATCATAAATTTCTTTGAAAAATCTACTTCTGTGTCTAAATAAAGACTAAAATTAGATCTATTTTTATCTACTTCATTTTCTGGAGAATACCCAGGAAAACCTTGAGAACCTCCAGGTCTTATTTCACCATTATATCTTTTATAATCAGACGCTGGCGTATCTGAATTTACAACGTTATTGTTAATATCATAAGAAGCATAAGAAGCCTCCTCTCCTGCAAAAATTTTATATTTATCTAACCTATATTCTAAACCTAAAGCAATATTAAAACCATACGTTTTTGCCAAAAAGTATTTAGAAAAATCTATACTTGTTGTATTTTGAATTAATTGATGACCTCCTGCATCAAACTCTATTGGAGAGTTTTCTTCTAAAGTTGCATTTACTGTGTTTTTTATAAAATATTGAAAATTATTTCTGCCTAAAGTATTATTAACATCAATATTCCAATCTTTATAATTGGTTATCATACCAAAAGACAACGAATTATCTAAAATATTAGAAGTTATTAAAGGATTAAATCCGTTAGGATAAATATCTCGTACATTTCTTTCACTATTTGCTCTTCTTGTAAAAGCATAAGCTTCAGTATTTTTAAAATTGAAACCTCCGTTTAAATATAGTTTTGTATTTCTATAAAGTGGTATTTCAGAATTTAAAAAAATACTTACATTTTTTACTGCTGCTTGTCCAAATTTTTCTCTTGCCTGGGTAGCAGGCCTAATTGTATTGTCTGTTGATAAAGCTTCTGCAGAAAAATTGATGAAACCTTCTTTACTAATTTTAGCACCATAATTTAAACCCAATTTGTATGTAAAACCATCTACTTTATTTGGAAAAATACCAGTACTATTTGCATTATGAAAACCTACTGTAGAACTTACATTTAACTCATTATCTGAGTCTTTTAATACAATATTTAAAACCCCAGCAATTGCATCTGAACCATATTGCGCAGAAGCACCATCTCTTAATAATTCGATTCTTTTTATTGCAGAAATAGGAATTGCATTTAAATCTGTACCAGAATTACCTCTTCCTCTAGTACCATATAAATTAATTAAAGATGCTTGGTGTCTTCTTTTTCCGTTAATTAAAACCAGTGTTTGATCTGGCCCTAAACCTCTAATAGTTGCAGGATCTATATGATCTGCTCCATCTGCGCCCGATTGTTTTGTAGCATTAAAAGAAGGTATTGCATACTGTAAAAATTGGTTTATTTCTACCTGACTACTTTTTGTTGCTGTTTTCTCAATATCTATAAAATCTATTGCAACAGGCGTGTCATTGGCAACTCTATTTTTATTTCTAGAACCAACAACTTGTACCTCATCTAATTCTTGACCAGATAACAGTACAATAGTATGAAACAAATTTGGCGATAACTTAAGAGTTTTAGAATTGTGTCCTAAGAAACTAATAGTTACACTACTTTGAGGCATAATTTCAAAATCGAAAAGACCATCTTTATTAGTAGTTGTACCAACTAGTGAACCTACTTCTTGTAAAGTTGCACCACTTAAAATTGTATTATCGGAACTTAAAACAATACCTCTAACAGTTATTTTACTATTATTTAAAACACTATCTACAGAAGCACTAGGCTCATTATATATTGTGTTTCCTTTAGAGTGAATTCTTCTTTTAGAATATTGTTTTTTAGCATAAATAACATAGTAACTGTTACCTAAATCGTCAAATAAAAATGGTGTAATTTTTTCTAATAAAGAAATAGATTCCTCTAAAGATAAGTTTACAAAACCTTCTTCTTGTATATATTTATCTGATATTAAATTAGCATTATAAGTAAAAAATATTTTGTGCTTACCGCTAATTTTGTCTAGTAAAACAGCTAAAGGTATTGTTTCTTTTTTATGCTCTTGAGCAACTGTTTTTTGAAAAGTGAAGGTTACAAAAACAAGTAAAATAAATTTTATGAATACTAATTTCTGAATCATTTACTGATTTAAAAGTTATACTTACTTCTTACTTACAATTAAATTAGTGCCTTTTTTAACAATAATTACATCTGCAGATTTCTCAATAGCTTTTATACAAATATCTATGTTTGTAAGAGGTACAGCCCCTGTTATAAGTGTTTGCTTGCTTTCTTTGTCTTCAAAAATTATAGAAAAACCATAAGACTCTTCTATTTTTTCCATTGCTTTTTCTAAAGATAAGCTTTCAAACACCAAAGAACCGTTTTTCCAAGAAGTTTTAACGGTAGCATCTAAAATGCTTTTGTCTTCTAAAATTTTATTTTTTTGTGCAGAATAAGAAATATAATTTCCAGGAATCATCTTTTTATCTGTACCGTTTTTAAGTTTTAACCAAATGTTTCCTTCTTCTAAAAAAACATCTGTTTTTTTCTTTTTGGTATTTACATTAAAAGAAGTACCAAAAACTTCTACAGATAAATCATCTGTTAATACCCAAAATTTTGCTTTTGTTGCTACTTTTTTATCAACCTGAAAAAAAGCTTCACCAGACAACCACACTTTTCTAGACTTGTTTTCGTAATAAGATAAACTAGAGTTAGAGTTTAATGTTACATTACTACCGTCTAATAATTTTATGTTTAAAATTTCTCCATAACCTGTTTTATGAGTTATTCTAGAATTACTACTTATAAAATAAAATCCTACAGATATTAATAAAAGTATAGTTGCAGCAGCGCTAAATTGCTTTAAAAATTTTACTTTCTTTTTGGGTTGTTCTTGCTTATCTTTAATTTTAGCTTCTAATTTTTTCCACTCAAAAGCTACTTTTTGTTTATTAACAAGGTTTTTATTAAAAGAAACTCCCAAAACAAGATCTTTTGCTTTATAAACAAGATCTTCCTTATCAGGATTGTTTTCTATCCAAAACTCCCAAAAATTTATGTCAGTACCATTGTTCTGCAAAGCCCAATTCTTAAAAGAAGCATCTTCTAAAAAATCGTTAATGGTATTATATTGTTTTTTAATCATTTAAATAAATATGTCTACTGTAAATATATAAGACGTTTTTCCTTTTTCTATACTCTTAATTTTGTGTTAAAAGCTAATTAAATAATTTTAAGATAGATATTTCTTCTTTTAAACTCTTTATTGCCTTATGAAGTGTATTAACTACACTTTGGTAATTGATACCCATTATTTCTGATATTTCTTTGGCTTTTAAGCCACTGTAATATTTTAAATAAACAGCTTCTTTTTGCCTACTTGGTAACTTATTTAACAAACTAGAAAGATTTTTATTTTTAAAACTTTCTGTTTCTTGGTTTGTCATTAATTCTTCTGCAGTAAACTGAAAGTCTACAAAAGTTTCTGTAGAAAAATCTGTGTGTTTAAATTTTTCATTCTTTTTCATCACTTTTAATAAAAAGCGTTTGTAAGAAGTAAAAAGGTAAGGTGCTATGGTTTCTAAATCGCTTAAATTTTCTCTGTGCTCGTAAACGTACATAAAGAAATCTTGCAATGTATCTTCTGTAAGGGCAACATCTTTACAAATTTTTAAACCGTAATTATGTAAATCTGGGTAATAGGTTTCAAAAAGCACAGAAAATGCTTTTAAGTCTCCTTCTTTTAAAGATTTCCATAAAAACTTGTCTGTCAGTTTATCCACTTGTATTTTTAGAGGTATTTAATTTTTATAAAAGTAACAAAAAATAACAAACTATCTTTAACCAACTTTTAACAAAAATAAATATGTTAAAATTGTAGTTTTGTTTCAATAAAAAATATAACACCAAATACAATATATAATGGATGTAGATGTAAGAGCTATTAATGAGAAGATCGAAAGAGAAAGTGCTTTTATCGATATTCTTACTTTAGAAATGAATAAAGTAATTGTTGGTCAGAAGCAAATGATAGAAAGTTTGTTGATAGGACTTCTTGGTAATGGACATATTTTATTAGAAGGAGTACCTGGTTTGGCAAAAACATTAGCAATTAATACGTTATCTAAAGCTGTACAAGCAAGTTTTAGTAGAGTACAGTTTACGCCAGATTTATTACCTGCAGATGTTGTTGGTACCATGATCTATAACATGAAAGAAAATAATTTCGAAATTAAAAAAGGACCTATTTTCGCAAACTTTGTATTAGCAGATGAGATTAACAGAGCACCTGCAAAAGTACAATCTGCTTTATTAGAAGCAATGCAAGAACGCCAAATTACTATTGGAGACACTACTTTTAAACTAGATGAACCTTTCTTAGTAATGGCAACTCAAAACCCAGTAGAACAAGAAGGAACTTACCCATTGCCAGAAGCACAAGTAGATAGATTTATGCTAAAAGTGGTTATAGATTATCCTAAGCTACAAGATGAACAAATAATTATGCGTCAGAATTTATCTGGCGGATTTGCAAAAGTAAATCCTGTGGTTTCTGTAGAACAAATTTTAAAAGCAAGAGAAGTTGCTAATGAAGTTTATATGGATGAGAAAATTGAAAAATATATTTTAGATATTATTTTTGCAACTCGTTATCCAGAAAAATACAACTTACCACAATTAAAAGATTTAATAAGTTTTGGTGCATCTCCTCGTGGAAGTATTAACCTTGCAAAAGCTGCTAAATGTTATGCTTTTATAAAAAGAAGAGGTTATGTAATACCAGAAGATGTTAGAGCGGTAGTTACAGATGTTTTACGTCACAGAATTGGTATTACTTATGAAGCAGAAGCAGAAAATGTAACTTCGGTAGACATTATAAACTCTATTATTAATGAAGTTGAAGTACCATAGATAGTTGGTAGTAAATCAGTTTTCAGTTGGTAAAAAAAGCAACTTAAAAACAAATTCACTAATAAACAATTAAACATTGGATACTAAAGAGATACTTAAAAAGGTTCGTAAAATAGAAATTAAGACAAAGCGTTTGTCTAATGATATTTTTGGCGGTGAATATCATTCATCTTTCAAAGGACGTGGTATGACTTTTTCTGAAGTTAGACAATATCAATTTGGAGATGATGTTAGAGCCATAGATTGGAATGTTACTGCGCGTTATAACGAACCTTATATTAAAGTTTTTGAAGAAGAACGAGAACTAACAATGATGCTTTTGGTTGATGTTTCTGGTTCAGAATTATTTGGAACTTCAACACAATTTAAAAAAGATACTGTTACAGAAATTGCAGCTACATTAGCTTTTTCTGCAACTCAAAACAACGATAAAGTAGGTTTAATTCTATTTTCTGATGATATTGAACTTTTCATTCCTCCTAAAAAAGGAAAAAGTCATGTTTTAAGAATTATTAGAGAATTAATAGAATTTAAACCAAAAAGCAAAAAGACCAATATTGCTGCAGCTTTAAAGTTTTTATCTAGTGTAATGAAAAAAAGAGCAATTGTTTTTATGTTATCTGATTTTATGGATGATGATTATGAAAAAACATTAAAGATTGCTTCAAAAAAACACGATTTAACAGGAATTAGAGTTTTTGATAAGCATGATGAAGAAATTCCTAATTTAGGAATGGTACCAATGTTAGACTCAGAAACTGGTAATGTTCAATTAATAAACACAGCATCTAAATCTGTAAGAACAAGTTACAAAGCAAATGCTTTAAGACTTACAGATTATTATACAAACATGTTTAAGAGAAGTGGCGCAGGAGCAGTAAATACAAGAGTAGACGAAAATTACGTAAAGAAATTATTAGGCTATTTTAAACACAAAGGAAGATAGTAACGCAGTTACTTTTAAAGATGAAAAAACAAATACTTTACATATTATTATTTATTTCTACTGTTAGTTTTGCACAAAAACCAATGGTAAAAGCAGAAATTGATACTACCAATATTAGAATTGGAGAACAGTTTCAATTAAAAATTTCTGTAGATGAAACCCAAAACGTAATTATTCCTAAAATAAAACTAAAAGGACTAGAAGTTGTAGATTCTACAAGAATAGATACTATTAAAAATAGTTTAATTAGAAGGTATATTTTAACTGGTTTTGATAGTGGTGCTTTTTACATTCCGCAACAACAAATATTTGTAAAAAATCAAGCATTTTTAACAGATTCACTATTAGTAAATGTAGCTACAGTTGCTATAGACACTACTAAGGTTAAGAAGTTTCCTATAAAATCTATTAAAGATGAACCTTTTACTTTTGATGATTTTAAAATTTACATTTATATAGCTTTAGCCGTTTTAGCAATTATTGCTTTCTGGATTTATTGGTTTGTAATTAGAAAAAGAAAAGAGGAAGAAGAAGCGCCAACTTACAGAACTTTACCTCCTTATGAAGAAGCAATTTTAAGATTAAGTGAGTTAGATGAAAAATTATTGTGGCAAAACAATAAGGTAAAAGAATATTATTCTGAATTAACAGAAATTGTACGTGGTTACATAGAAAGAGAACTAAAAGTACCTGCCTTAGAAAACACTACAGATGAAGTTTTAGAAATGATTAAAGATTTCAAAAAAACAGAAACTATAGATACTTCTAAAGAAACAATAGATAAACTTAAAGATTTATTACGTGAAGCAGATTTAGTAAAATTTGCAAAGTCTAAACCTTTGGCCATAGAAATTGAAGACGATAGAAAAGATGCAGAATTTATTATAGGAAATTTAAAACCTAAACCAATAATAGAAAAAGAAGATGATGAACTGGAGTAATTTCGAATTTTTAAACATTGAGTTTCTCTGGCTGCTAATTTTAATTCCGTTATTAGCAATCTGGCATTTCTTTATGCGTAAAAAAGATGCTGCTGTATTAACAATGCCAAGTATTAAAGGTTTTAAGGCTGAAGCTTCGGTTTTGTCTAAACTAAAGCCTGCTTTATATATTTTAAGACTGTTAGCATTAGCAGCAATAATTGTTGCTTTAGCAAGACCAAGAAATGTTTCTGTTAGTAAAAAAACAAAAACAAATAAAGGTATAGATATTGTAATGGCAATAGATGTTTCTGCAAGTATGTTAGCCAGAGATTTAAAACCAAACAGATTAGAAGCGCTTAAAAAAGTTGCAGTAAATTTTATAGACAGAAGACCAAACGATAGAATTGGTATTGTAGTTTATGCTGGAGAAAGTTTTACACAAACACCAATTACTAGCGATAAAGGAATTGTAAAAAGAACTATTTCTGAATTGAAATGGGGGCAATTAGAAGGTGGAACTGCAATAGGAATGGGTTTAGGTTCTGGTGTAAACAGACTAAAAGAAAGTAAAGCAAA
>TARA_R110002049_G_C9176086_1_pt1 | contig 15567 bp, 22 predicted proteins | sample TARA_R110002049 | Tara Oceans TARA_R110002049 (sample SAMEA4396941) | marine metagenome | biome: Polar Biome; feature: [SRF] surface water layer (ENVO:00010504); material: water (ENVO:00002006), including particulate matter (ENVO:01000060) such as... | depth 5 m | reverse complement strand
GCTATTGACTAGGGGGAGTCTACATAAGTGTGATGAACCGACCCTCCGGTCCGTCCATCACTTTTTAAGAGCACCGAATTCATACTACTTTTTATTATAAATCAAATTCATTTGATGCTCCGTGGAACTTCGCCTGATTGATACATTGATATCTGATGGTTGTCTGGATCGGCAATTTCAGCTGACCACCCACCTGGAGCATGACTTACGGGTGTAACTATAGTAACGCCTTTTTCCGAAAGAGCATTTACCATATCGTCGATGCCTCCTTCAGGGAGGTCAAAAACAACAATGGGAGAGTTTCCTGCTCGTGATTCTTGCTTAAAAAAGAGCAATTCCACCTCATTCGCCGTTTTTGCTAAGAGCCAATCTCCACCTTCATCTTCCATTCTCTGAATTTCCAGCCCTAACGCGTCACGGTAAAAAGCTTCCGTTTTTCCTATATCGTTGACGTAATAGCATATGGCACCAATCTTACTTTTACTCAGCATTGTTTCATTCCTCTTTATATAGTTGATATCACCCTAATGTTGCCGCAAGAGGTCTTTTTGTGAGGTCACCATAAAAAGATGTCCGCTCGGGTCATGACTGGATAGCATTAGGTTCTCGAGACGAGGTGCTGTTAGCAGCGACTTCCGTATTTGGCCAAATGCCAACCCCCCCTTTAAGCCTCTAAGTTCTGACACATGCCGTCCGTCGAAATGTCGCCAGCACCGTTTGATTTGTACAATGCGTTGTCGCAGCGCAGAATCTGATATTCGCAGAAGCCATGCTACTTCTGCTTTGGTGTGTCCAGACAGGGCAAGAAGAGCGGTAACTCGTAAGTTTGGTGATAATGTACGAACAAAATTCGTAGCCGATACGTCATTCTCCGCTTGTGGGTTGTCTAAAACGGCAACAGAAGTCTCACGCCTGCGACGCCTAACCGCTGATCGTGCGTCGAAGGCTGCGCGATTTCGCAGCGCGCCAATCAACCAACGGCGGTTATTAATACAAGACAGATCGGCACGACCAGCCTCAATTGCTGCGAGAAGCACGGTCTGGAGAAGATCCTCAGCTTCATCAGTACGTCGGGCCACCTTACACGCATACTGAAGAAGTTCGATATAAAGTTTATTTTTTCTCATAACGTTGCCAACAGCGGCCGAGCGTAGCGAGGTCCAACGCACGAAGTGCGCGATACTGCTTGGCCTTGTTAAATTTACCACCCACTAAACAATGAGTCTTCTCGAAGAATAGAATTCATAAATGGTGGCCTATTAATTTTCAGAAATTCAATTTCATCATGAGACGGCTCGCCGCTCGGAAAATCAAGTAGATCGTAAGTTAAATTTTCACTAACAAAATCTGATATCTTCATGCTAAATAACATGCCGACTGTAGACATTCTTCCATGCTGTCCAATTAATCGAAGAGTCCCCACGTTTATTAAGCCAGCCACAACAGGGTGATCCATTGGTAGTTTAAGAGAGTTTTGTCCTTGCAAATAAAATTCTCAACACTGACTTTTCTGATGGGTCAAGGTTTTTTAGGCGCTCTAAAGAAGACTTTTTAAACTTTCGAGAAAAAACACTATCTGTGACTCTGTTCCATATGTAACTAATAGTTTCTATTGCAAGTAAAGCACCAGTCGTAAGCGCTGTGATGCCGATATAAAGCCCGAACTTACTTACAAAGTCAGCCAACTTAAACGAAGTCAATGTTTTCTCGGAAAGGAACAATAAAGCAAAAGAAACCGAAAATATCACAACAATGAATTTCGTAGGTAATTTAGCTGCCTCTATTATTTTACCAATCCATTCCACCGGTATCTCCTAGAAATTTAACGAGGCTGTAGGAAAAATCAAAATTCAGACATTCCCTGCTAACCCTTAATTTATTTTTTTGATTTTCAACAATCTATTCAATTCAGCACCAATATTCAATAGTTTAATCATCTAGCCTTCAATATTGAGAGAAACAGCCTAACTCACCATGAATCTCAGATAGTAGGGCATTTAAAAACCAAACTCGCTAGTGATCAGGGTTTTGGATTGGCAATATCGACGCTGTATACAATTACAGTGTAATTCTAGGAAAATTACCAACATAAACCATATCGATGGTATTAAATATTGCCGAAATAGCTCCAATTGTTCTACACTTAAGTGAGAACAAAAATAAAAGATAAGCAGTCAGGCAATTTAAATTCAAAATAAAGGTCGGAATTATGAATGAGTTTGTTACCGGATTCGAGATATTAAAGCTAAACACCTCAACTCCTAGTCGTTACAATGGCCCAGATGAGTTTGCACGCCAGTTTAAAAAGTGCACTGCCGTAAAACCACGCAATATTTCCTATTCAACTACTGCCGGCGAAACTAAATTAGAAGCAAGCCAAACCAATCAATCGCAAATTATCTGTCGTTAATGAGCCTCACCTCTACCAATAAACACAATAAGAAAACTCGATGCCAAACTGGAATGAAGTCTTAGACGAAATCAATCATGAAGGACGCTTCAGTCCTCTTGATATTATTAGACATAAATACCTAAAACTTTTAAACCAGAAAACAGGCCGAAATATCATCTGCTATTATTCTGGGTGGCTGCAAAAGCCAGAGTTCCCCTCTAGTATTGATGACAATGACAAAAATGGATTAATGACCACTATCCATGGGCTGGATCACTCTCTGGGTCTAGACCTAATCCTTCATACTCCAGGCGGTAATGTAGCGGCCACAGAATCGATAGTTCATTATCTTCGCACAATTTTTAATGATGAAATTAGAGTTTTTGTTCCGCAGATTGCAATGTCCGCCGGCACCATGATCGCATGTGCGTCTAAAGAGATATTTATGGGTAAAGAGTCAAATCTTGGCCCTATTGATCCTCAATTCGGCGGCATACCTGCACACGGTGTACTTGATGAGTTTAATCGAGCCGTTCAAGAGGTGAAAGATGATCCTAAGTCTCTTCCAATCTGGCAGACCGTAATCCAAAAATATCACCCTACGTTCTTAGGTGAATGCAAACAAGCCATCGAGCTTTCAAGCCAGCTAGTAACATGCTGGCTTAAAGAGGTAATGTTTAAAGATCAAAATGATGCAGCATCGAAAGCGGCATCAATCGTAAGCACACTAAACAACCATGCTGACACCAAGACCCACTCTAGGCACATACACTTTCAAGAAGCCATTGATATGGGCTTGAATGTAACCATGCTAGAAGAAGATCAAGGGCTTCAAGATCTTGTACTAACTATACATCACGCCTATATGCACACATTAGCTAATACAAGAGCAGTCAAAATTATAGAAAACCACAAAGAGCGGGCTATGATACAAAGTATCAACTAGCGTTCAACTCATGCTCCATAACAAACGGTATTCATGCTCTCACGGCTTTTAAAAGAGAACTTAAAGGGGACGCATTTATTTAATCGATGCACCTATAAATAAGTTGCTTCTGCGCCAGCTTAAAAACTATCGATTTTACTATCTTTCAATCATTAAATTGTCTTTGAAAAAGTGTTCACTTTGCTCTTATAACAATTGGATTTTAGCGCGTCCGAAAGGTATCGCTTTGGTCAAAATGTGTTAATTTCAAAGAAGCCCGTAATGTGAACAATCAGAGAGTGGCCTTATGTCGTCTTTCGGCCAAATCGAGACATTCACGTTTATTAAATTAAGTTTTGAGTTTGAAAACTACACGAGACATGCAAGTCCGCAAAGTGGTCATTCGGCAGCTGAATTTTATTCAGGATTATCTAGCCAGTTTCTACTTGGTATAAATGCTGACTTAAGAAAAGTTGCCTGTTTAAAAAAACGAATGGCTAATGCCATGAACACAAAATGATGCACTAACACAAGCCAGATCTTTTTAAGATGTTGAGTAAACTCCGAGTTTAGTTATTACTACCTTTAAGTACTTGATACTCTAGCTACTAGAGGTTTTATCCTTTTTCAATCTTTTAAAGTGAATAAGGGCAAATCAGTGAAAGCAATTATTACATCAAAATTAAACATTTCGGCGGGTGATGCTTGGCGATTAGTGAAGAAAAGCAGCACCTTAATCTTCATCACCAAAGGAGTTTTATCATTCTCTGATAGTGATCACTATCCAGAAGAATGGCTTGAGAATCGATCTGTTACTAGTCGTCTGAAGTTTTTTGGTCTATTTCCGGCTTGGAATCATGAGATTTACTTTCAAAAGATTTGCGATTCTGCTTTGGAGATATTAACTCAAGAACAAGGTGGAATAGTTTCTAAATGGGAGCATTTAATTAAGGTAACACCAACCGATAATGATGCCATTATTTTATACACGGATCAGATAGATATTGAGGCCGGACTTTTTACACCCTTTGTATGGTTATATGCACACCTTTTTTATAGGTATAGACAATTACGCTGGAAGCGACTTATCTTAGAACAAGTCACCTCCTGACATTCAGCTATTCAGAGCAATAAATAAGTTTCAAGAAACTTACTTATTGCTCTGAATTTCTTCTTTCACGAGTGCATAAAGTTGATCAAAGCCAAAAGATTCCAAGGGCTTTTTATTTACAAAAAACGTAGGGGTTTTGTTAACCCTTAGCGTACGGATGTCTTCACTCTCCTGCTTTAACAGAGAGTCGAATTTCCCTGACTTTATAAATTCTTTAGCTTGTTGGATATCTAATCCAGCCGTTTTGGCCAGCTCCCATGCTCTATCTATATTCGGATTATGATGTGAAGCCCATTCGTTTTGATCTTTAAGTAAAGTTTCAAGCAGTGGTACAAATAAATCCTGTAATCGCGCGGCTTCTAACATTTGAACAACAGTATCAGAACCTTCGTGATAGGCGGCGTAGCGCAGTACTAAACGTACGTCATTAGGATGTCTATTCAAGATCTCTTTTACGTATGGATAAAATGCTCTGCATGATTCGCAGGCTGGATCAAAAAATTCCACAATGGTCACCGGTGCATTCTCTGGGCCAATAGAGTGAGAATAAATACGCTCGTATGTATCACCTTCGAATAAAGCTTTTTTGGGAGCTTCAGTCGTTTGAGATGAATTGAAAACCAAGAACGTAATTAGTGCAATAAAAGCAATACCAACTATTAAAATAGCTTTTTTCTTCACTTAATATTTCTCCATACATTAGATGTGTCAGACATAAACCTTGGTCGCTATTCTCCCCATTTGTAAGAAATTTACAATCATAAGCGCTTTATTTTGATGCCTAATCACTTCTTACAAGCCCTTATTCGTTTAACGTTCCAGTTCATGAGGTGTCGAAAGAAGTACCGATATAACACTTTCTTTATACCTGACAGGTTTGTCCCATGTGCAGCGTAGAAATCGTCAGGGTTATCAAATACGCCAAAATCATCGTGAATTCCTTCTTTCTGGATATAAGTGCTTTCTCCCTTCCATTCTACAGCGGGCCGTTGAAGGCATTTTGTCGCTATAGCATACCCCTGATAAGGCTCTGAGCGATTACCGAATCTTTTCTGAACCGAGCTCAAATAACCGTGGTCTAGAATGAAACCTTCTAAATCAAGCCACTTACCCTCGTAATAGACTTCCACCCAACTATGTAGAATGTATTTAGGCGCTAGAAAGAATATATAGCTCGGAATAGCGCCTTTTTGCAAAAGGTTGTCAATCGTAAAGCCATGGAAACGACAAGGTATGGACAAGGCACGAAGTAAGGCCATTAGAAGTGTTCCTTTGGTGTTACACTGGCCATATCCATCTGCCAGAACTTGGCTCGCCGTCAAATCATCTGACGCGTTATAACCGAAACTAATGTCGTTTCTTACAAAGTCATAGGCAGCGCCAATTCGTTCATACTCACTCAGGTTCATCCAACCTTTGCTCTCTATCAGGCTAGTGATGGCAGCATCTTGTAAATCTAGCATTCCTGTTGATTCAAGTAGATGATCTTGTTTCATGACTAATTTCCTCCTTTTGTGCTATTAGCCTTAGCTCGCAACCAGGTGGTCGCGTCTTTCTTTCATTGATTGACGAATGATTTGGATTGAAGAGTTGAAAAATAAGCCTGACATTAGAAAAGCCACAATCAAATCAGGCCAGCCAGACTGCGTATATGCGACGGTGACTGCAGCTACCATTACCGCGACATTACCAATTGCATCATTTCGACTACAGAGCCACACAGAACGAACATTGGCATCTCCATCTTTATATGCCACTAAAAGAAATACACTAAAAAGGTTTACACTAAGTGCACAAACGGCAATCCAGCCCATCGTAAACGGCTCAGGAGTATGCTCAGTAAATGCTCGATAGATAGTAGAAAATAATACCCACCCTCCCATCGCAGCCAAGCTTAGGCCTTTGGCTATAGCGACATTACTTCGTAACTTCAAAGAGCGTCCTATTACCCATAAGCTCATTGCATAGGTTAAGGAGTCAGCGAGAAAGTCTAATGCATCAGCCTGTAATGCTTGGGACTGAGAAAAGATGCCGCCTGCTATCTCAACTAAAAACATTAGCGCATTTAAGGCAATAACGACCAGTAAAATGCGTTTATATCTTTCTGATACCCCGTCAAACTTTTTATCTGAACAGCAATTAGCACTCATTTGAGATTCCTCTTTTAATTCAATATAAAGCAAGTATAAAATCTATAGCTACCAGAGGTTCAAGAGTTAAGGTAAAAAAAAATGGCAGATTTTTCTATCGGCATGTTATCCAAGAAAACTGGGTGTAAAGTGCCTACAATCCGTTATTACGAGCAAGTAGGGCTGCTTCCTGACCCTTATCGTACAGAAGGAAATCAAAGACGCTATCAAACTAAACACCTGAACACCTTGCGCTTTATACTTCACTCACGCGAACTTGGATTTACGCTGGATGACATCAGAGAGTTGATGACGCTCTCAAAGAGTGACGAGGGAAACGAGCATAAAGCAGATGACATTGCCTCAAGACACCTGAAAGCAATAGAGCTAAAAATTACACGTTTGGTAGCGCTAAAGACTGAACTATCAACAATGCTTAAAGAGTGTGAACACGGACAAGCAGATAGCTGTCGAGTTATCGAAGTGCTGTCTGATCATACCTTATGTGGCAGTGATCATGAGTCGAAGCCTTGATCAATAAAAGCATTAGCTTGTGTTTGTCGCTATCCTATTTCGTGCCATAAAAACCTGGCATAACGGTATTTTCACTGAGTAGCCCGTATGTGTAACCCTTCGATCACCTAAAACTGTTTCGTCGTTTCAATATGTTAGATATTGCCATGACTACTCAGGTTAGAAAGAATGCCACATTGCTTGACTGTTCTCTTGTCCGAGCAGCTATTCCGCAACGACTTGAGTTGCTTTCGAAGGCTTTGCAAGTCGCTGATACGCTGCTCCACTTCGATTACATGACTATCAATCATTCTATTAATATCATCACAGCGTTCATCAGGTGAGTCACTAAGCTGCAACAGCTGTCGAATCTCAATAATAGAAAGGTCTAGGCTACGACAGTGCTTGATAAACATGAGTCTTTCGACCGTGCTCTTATCATAAAGGCGAAAGTTACCTTCACTCCGTGCCGAAGCACAGATAAGCCCTTCTTTATCATAGTGGCGAATGGATTGGACTGTACAGTTAGTTTGTTTCGCAAGCTCTCCAATTTTCATATTTATTCTCACCCACTTGACTCTATTGTTAGTATAGAGTTTAAACTGATGAAAATTTTGGTACAAGGATAAATTATGACTGATAAATGTTGCGGCGGCTGCCAAAGCCAAAATCCCCCTGATGAAGAAAGTTACACACCTGATTTGACTGAATTGAGTCAGGATATTAGCCACATCAGTGAATTTACGGTACCAAAGATGGACTGCCCTGCTGAAGAGAACATGATCCGAATTGCGCTTGAACCTATTCAGCCAACAGTCATCCTAGACTTTGATACACCCAATCGCTATCTGAAAGTTTATCATTCTGATAATTTACAAGAAGTGGAGTCACGTCTAGCATCCCTTGGTTTGGGTGCCCGCTTGAATAGCACGCGACTTACTAAGGAAGACGAGCTGAGTAGAGCCTCGATATCAGCTATCGAGGCAGACGCCTCAGAGTCGCGAGTACTCAAACAATTACTAGCCATTAACGCCGTGATGTTCTTGATTGAGATAGTCGTTGGTTGGTGGGCTCAGTCTACTGGGTTGATCGCTGACTCTCTAGACATGTTCGCGGATGCCGCTGTTTATGGCGTAGCGTTGTACGCAGTGGGTCATAGTATCCGAATGAAAGTTCGCGCCGCTCATTTCGCGGGTTGGTTGCAGTTGATTTTAGCTTTCGGGGCCTTGTTCGAAGTGGGTAGGCGCTTCTTGTACGGGAGCGAACCCGTCTCAACGCTAATGATTAGTTTTGGTGTGGTTGCATTGGTTGCCAATACCGCTTGTTTATTGCTGATTGCAAAGAAGAAAGACAGTGGTGCACATATGAAAGCAAGCTGGATATTTTCAGCCAATGACGTCATAGCTAATCTAGGCGTTATCTTGGCAGGTGCATTGGTGGCATTTACCGGGTCAAGATACCCAGATTTAGTCATTGGTTTCCTGATAGGCTTGGTTGTTTTAAATGGAGCCCGCAAAATCTTAAAGCTGAAACATGACTAACGTGGTGCATAATTAAACGGTGGCAAGGCAAGGAGTAGTAATGCTTAAACATTTGTTCTTAATAGATAAACCAATCCAACGAGTCAGTGTATTTTTAATCGCTGCGTTTATGGTTTTATCAATTGATCAACTCAGTAAATTTATTATTGAAATAAAGGTCGTGTATGGAAGTGGTATAGAGATCACTAGCTTTTTTAATTTGGTGCATTTAAAGAACGAAGGCGCTGCATTTAGCTTTTTGTCTGAAGCAGGAGGATGGCAACGATACTTTTTTGTGTCCATTGCTTTCGTTGTTTCTTGTTGGTTGATCTGGAGCTTAATACAGAAACCGCATCGCAAGGAAGCGATAGGCTACGCTCTTATACTCGGCGGCGCACTCGCCAATATGACAGATCGAATAGTTCGTGGAGCCGTTGTTGATTTTCTCGACATACATTGGCAAGGAATGCATTGGCCAGCATTCAACTTTGCTGACATGTCGATCGTTATTGGTGTTTGCTTCATGCTGTGGAGCGGAATACAAAGAGACTCAACTCAAAAATCACGGTAATGCAGACTTATCCAAAGCCAGAGGTTCTTACTATGAAATTACTATTTCAATTTTTCGTCATGCTCGTCGTCACGCCACTGGTGTTTGCTGATGACTTACTTTCAAAAGATATTACGGTATACAAAAACCCCGAATGTGGATGTTGTTTTAAATGGGTCGATTATTTGAAGGGATATGACTACAACGTCAATGTCATTGATACCCGAGATGTATTGTCAATTAAAGCAAAGCATAAGATCCCGGAACAACTTGCGGCATGCCATACCGCGATGATTGATGGCTACATTATAGAAGGTCATGTTACTGAGCGGGATATCCGCAGACTGCTATTGTTCCGACCCAAGGTAAAAGGTATCGCAGTGCCAGGCATGCCTTTTGGAACACCAGGTATGGAAAGAGGTGATACGATTGAACCCTATAATGTTATGAGTTTCGATGAAGAAGGAAATATTGAAGTATTTGTTGAACACTGAATCTCGAAGCATTCTATAAGAAAACAAATTGTCGAACTTAAAACCCCGAATTCACAATAGCAACTATGATCTACAGGATGAAGCGATAGCATGAATAGCTCTATTCACATGCGGTTAGTGTTATCTATTATTCTTATAATTCTAAACGGCGTAACACACGCATCGATATTCGCTAACAGCAAAGCTTTCGCAGTGGAGCAAGCTGAGTTATTACCCGTAGATGAGGCTTATGTCATGAGCTCATCTATTGACGGTGACAATCTGCTGATTCAGTGGAAAATTACAGACGGTTATTATTTGTACAAGGAGAGATTTAAATTCTCCTACGACGAAGCTGTGTTTGGCAATCCTATATTTGAATATAAGGGCGTGGCTAAAACAGACCCTATTTTTGGTGACGTGACTGTATTTTATAACCAGGCAAGCATTCGATTACCCCTTCTAGATAAGGGCGTAACAGAAAGTCTAGTGAGAGTTACTTACCAAGGCTGTGCAGAAGCTGGACTTTGTTACCCTCCTCAAACTAAAGATGCTTTTTTTCTAAAGGATTCGGCGCTGGATGACCATCGAATTTCCTCTTTAACTGATGGCAGTGATTCAATAGGTTTGGCGGCTAGTATTCTCTTCGCTTTCCTTGGCGGGCTTATTCTAAACTTAATGCCATGTGTGTTTCCTGTATTGTCGTTGAAAGCACTTAAGTTCTCTAAAGCTGGCACAAAATCAGCTCGAAAACTTAAAGAAGAGGCGCTGTTTTACACACTTGGAGTGGTGGCTCTGTTTATTGGGTTTGCTATTGCATTAATCGCTTTTAGAAGTGCAGGCGAAACCATTGGCTGGGGGTTCCAGTTACAAACTCCCTGGTTTGTGGGGTTGCTCGCCTATCTTTTGTTAATTTTGGGGCTAGCTCTTTTGGGGGTAATAGAAGTTGGTTCAGGTTTAATGGGAATTGGAGAGCAGGTCGTACATAAAGGGCAAAGGAGAGGAGCCTTTTTTACTGGAGTTTTAGCAGTGCTAGTAGCCAGTCCATGTACGGCACCTTTTATGGGGCCGGCTCTCGGCTATGCACTTACCCAACCAACCCTGTCAGCGATAAGCGTGTTTTTCGCGCTAGGCTTGGGAATGGCTTCACCGTTTTTAATCTTGGCTTTCATTCCTGTGACACGGACATGGATGCCTAAACCAGGTAGTTGGATGGAAAATCTAAAACAGTTTTTAGCTTTTCCAATGTTTCTTTCTGCTATATGGCTAGTATGGGTATTTGGAAGACAAACAAGCCAAACGGCCATGGCTGGACTGCTAGTGGGCATGTTAGCACTCGTTTTTGGTATTTGGGTTTATCAAAAAACTCGTGGCTTAAGTAGCTACAAAGGCAGACTTTTGAATGCAATAAATACGATTCTTTGCGCCATCGTTGCTTTGACTGCACTGAACATATTCGCGCCGAGCGACGAGAAACCACAAATATTGCAAAAAGATGTGGCTAACTTCAGTAAGGAAAATTTGCGAAAAGCGAGAGGTAAACACGATACAGTTTTGGTAAATATTACGGCCGATTGGTGTATTACTTGTCTTGTCAATGAACAGACAGTTTTAAGTCAGGAGCCCGTCCTGAGCTTACTAAAAACAGGTAAAGTGCATTATATGAAGGGAGACCTAACACATCCAAATGCTGAAATAACCCATTACTTGGAATCCTTTGGACGTCATGGGGTACCTCTATATGTGGTTTATCGTAATAATGAAGAACCAGACCTGCTACCACAAATTCTTACGACCGACCTTGTTATGAATTCATTGAATAGATAGAGAGCTCTCTATGGGGTCGGGAATATATTAGGGTTCAACGTAACCTACTTTTTTGCCCACCTTCGTTCTGACTTCCAAAGTATTTGGCGGGAGTCATCCCCATCGCTCGACGAAACATAGCAATGAACGCGCTCGGCGTATCAAAACCAACTTCCAGTGCTGCAGTAGTCACATTCTTACCTGCTGCCATAATTTCGAGCGCACGCAATAGACGCACTTGCCGTTGCCACGCGCCTAGCGTCATTCCAGTATCTTCTCGAAATAAACGTTCCAAAGTACGTGTACTTGATCCGGCGAATTTTGCCCAAGCAGATATTGGGCGTCTGTCAGTTATATTCTCTTGAAAAGTTTTGGCGACATGCCTCGCACGCTTGTCTTTGGGAATCGGCAAATTCAACGGTGCTATTGGAGCGGCAAAGATCTCATCAAGCATAACCGTAACAAGCCGTGCTTCTCGGCTATCCGCTGCATATGGCTGTTCAAATTCGATTACGCGAAGAATACAAGCTCTTAAAAGTGCTGAGATACTAACAATACAACACCTATCATGCTCGAAGGGGCTGAGAGAAGGCTCTAAATATAGGCTTCGCAAAGCAACGGCTCCGGTCATCCGAATGCAGTGGGGTTCAAAAGCAGGTACCCAAACCGCCCGCCCAGGTGGCACCACCCAAAGACCGCAATTTGTTTCCACAGTCATGACGCCTTCAGTCGCATGAATTAACTGTGCAAAATCATGAGAGTGCCATGGAATACGCGTGTCATGTTGATAATTTTCAGCACGCGCGAAAGCCGGCGACTCAGAATTAAATGCGATGAATATAGATGATTGACGTTTTTGCAACATAATTAGTCAGTATACGCGCAGAACTTCAAATAGAAAATCACTATATTAGGTCATTCACTACTGTAATAGGACATGATCAATGACAACTCCTAATTCGACAGCCTCATCCTGGCTTCGCAATTCGATTCGTTACGGATACTTTCCATTGATGGCTTTCGGTATCAATGGACTCGCTATCTGGGTAATATTTTCGACTACAAATCCGATAACGCTTGCCAGCCAATTTGCGGGGCTAATGATAGTCGCACTATTCCTCTCATTTAGCACCGAACGAATATTGCCCTATAACAAAGCATGGAATCTATCTCGCGGTGATACTTGGCGCGACCTCATGCATTTCATAGTAAACGAATCCTTGAGCTTGGTTCCTTTGCTTATCGTCCCTATCTTTATCATGACGACACCTAAACCCGAGTCACCACTATGGCCAAACGAATGGCCAATACTGCTTCAAGTGCTATTGTGCTTGTTAATTTTTGATCTTGGGAACAATCTACTTCATTGGCTTTCCCATACTTGGAAACCAATGTGGCAACTTCATGCAGTGCATCATGAAGTAAAACGGATGTACGGTTTGAATGGAATCTTAAAGCACCCTCTGTATCAGGTCATCGCATCTATCGTCTGTACAGGGCCTTTAGTATTGCTAGGAATACCTAAGGAGTATTCTCTAGTTTTGGTCTTTATGTCGTTTACGCAGTTATTGCTACAGCATTCAAATACTGATTATGTACTGGGCCCACTTCGTCGCGTGTTTGCTGTTGCGGAAGTACATCGTTTCCATCATCTCCGTGGTGTCGCAGGAGACGTGAACTTTTCGCTTTTCTTTTCTTTTTATGATCACCTGTTCGGCAATGCATATTATGAAATGAGAACCCTTAGCTCTGACGATATTGGTTTAAATTACAAGGGCTATCCCCAAAGTTGGTGGGGGCAAATGAAAGCCCCGTTTAAGAAAAGTGGTAAGCAGAAAGGCGCTGAGGATTCATTAAGTGTTGTTGATATCTCTTGATGAGTCTGTTCGTAGTTTATTGGTTCGCGAAGGTATCTATCGTCCAACGTGAATTCTTTGAACTTTTCATAGAGCACTCAATGTTGCGAGTAATATTTTTTGTGCGTCACAATAAACTTGTTAGTCATTGGAGTTTGAAAATATGAATATCCTTGTTATTAGTGGTAGCCCACGAGCGAATGCCAGTTCATTAAAGGTTGCCAAATACGTAAGTTGGCAATTGACTCAAGATGCAAATATCGGAACGCGGGTCCTCGACTTGAGTCAGTGCCATTTGGCATTATGGTCAGAGGGTGCACCCATAGATGAACAAACAAAAGAGTTGATACAAGAAGCGCAGGGATACGTGTTCATTGTCCCTGAATGGCATGGCATGGTTCCTCCCGCATTTAAAAACCTGTTTTATTATTTCAATAACCTGTTCGCTCATAAACCTTCTTACATCATCGGTGTCAGTTCTGGTTCTGGCGGCCGCTATCCCATTACGGAGCTACGTAGCAGCACTTATAAAAATAGCTTTATCAATTATATTCCGATAAGCACGGTGATAGACCATGTGGACAATGCTATCAATGCCAAGGGGAAACTTATTGAAGGCAATGAATACATTGCACAAAGAATTGACGAAGGGCTAAGATTCTTATCCGCTTATACAAGAGCATTAGATATTGTCCGAAATACAGAAATATTTAATGAAAAGCGCTTTCAAAATGGTATGTAATAAGGAATATCCACTATCTCTAAAGCTGAGTTTGATCTCGTTTTGCGTCAGGATCAGCCCGTAATTCATACTGGCTGAAACGAGTGTACCTGATATGCTATCGAGACGGGTGGCGATGCTTCAAGAACATGCGCCACCTGCTCGGACTGACGCATTCGGCGTCTATAAGAGCCTTGTGATGTGATAACCTACGCGTATCATCTTGGGACTCTATCCAATAATATCGGATACATTAGTTGAGTTTTATTGACCAATTTAAGCAACTCTATCGTCATGCATTTGATATGATGATGCTGGATCAGGATTGAGCAGGGAGAGTTTTTAGTATTGCCCTAAGCGTAAATTGCGTGATTCATGTACATTTTATTTAAACAAACTGAGGGATTAACTTATGCTAGAAATAAAAGCTGTTATTAGGTTAAAGAAAACTGCGTTATTGGTCCAAGCAGCTATCATCTCATTGATGCTGGCTTCTTTTTCTTATGCCCATCCTGACCATAGTAAACAACAAGACCAGAACTCAACAAAGCAAGGTATGATGCACGGGCACCATTCTGGGATGATGTTTGGCCAAAGAGACATGTGGAACCCTCATTGGATGAAAAGAGGAATGTGGGGGCATGGCATGATGGGCCCCATGGAACGACAAAGAATGGAAAGGCATTGGACCTTTATGAATTCAGGTATTCCAAATGAATATCGTGGTCTCATTAATCCGGTCCCGTCTAGCATAAAAAGCTTACAGGAAGGTGCTTCACTCTATAAGCAGCAATGTGCCAGTTGTCACGGAGTCGATGGATTAGGTGATGGAGAGTCTGGTAAAGACTTGACCCCTTCTCCCGCGTTACTGGCTTACATGATCCAAATGCCGATGGCTGTAGATGAATACATGATGTGGTCAATCTCAGAAGGCGGTAAGCAGTTTGGAACGGCAATGCCTAGTTTCAAAGAACAACTGACCAGAGACGAAATATGGAAAATTGTAAGCTTTATGCGTGCGGGTTTTCCAGAAAATGCCAAGTAATGGAGGCCTAATAATGAAAAATTTATCTCGCGTTTTATCAAGCTGTTTTGTTTTTGGACTACCTTTGCTGTCGTTTGCGCATGAAGGTAGTGATCATTATGGCCCGCATATGATGTGGCAAGGCTACGGAATGATGATGGGGCCGTTTATGATGATTCTTTTCATCGCCGTCATTACTGTGGTTGGCGTACTAATTTATAAATGGTTAACGGGCCATAGCTTTGGTTCGGGGTCAAGTTCAGAAGAAGACCCAATTGAAATTCTCAAAGCTAGGTTTGCTAGGGGCGAAATAGAAAAAGAAGAGTTCGAAGAGCGTCTACGAATGTTGCAAAATAGCAAGTAGAGCAGCCGAGCCACCTTACGCCTAAGAAATAGTCAGTCATTCTTTAAATTAGCGCTTTGTGATCAAAGCCAAAATTCTGCAGCTACGTTAAATTAGGATAACTAGGCCATTTTGAGAATATCTGTCAATGGCCGACTATGGCACACACTCGTCATTGACGCGTAGGCGACAATCCATTGTCTT
>TARA_R110002049_G_scaffold284387_2_pt1 | contig 15581 bp, 15 predicted proteins | sample TARA_R110002049 | Tara Oceans TARA_R110002049 (sample SAMEA4396941) | marine metagenome | biome: Polar Biome; feature: [SRF] surface water layer (ENVO:00010504); material: water (ENVO:00002006), including particulate matter (ENVO:01000060) such as... | depth 5 m | reverse complement strand
GGAAGCTAATGGCGTTAAAGTGATTCCAACGATAAACAACCAAAACAAATTACAAGGATTTCGGTTTGAGTTTGATGGTCATAACCTAAAAGGCAGTGAAGTCCATCGGAACATGTCTCTAGGTAATATTGGCAAACAGATGTCGGGGATTCAAGGTGCAAGTATTTTAAAAGAAAACAATGTAAGTATCAAACTGGCTGGCAAAGTGGTTGACCTGACACCAAACTTAGCTTTAAAAATCACTAAGTTCATTATTAAAAGAGTCATCGATAAAGGAATCGACATAGGATATTAAATTAAACATAACAATCATGACAAAACTGGAAGAATTAACAGCTCTATTGGTCAATGAAATCAATGACTTTAAAAATGGTGTAGATAAACTAGAGAAAATTAATGAGTATTTAAAGGACACAAAAATTAAGATGGATTTAACCAAGTATAAGTCCATTATTGAAGAGCATGAACAAAAAATGGCTTCACATACAAAAGCTATTGAGCGTTTTGAAAGTCGTTTTGAAAACAAAATAAAGCAAGCTAAAATTTATCCTACATGGGCGGTGGCTTTTTATTATTAGTGTTTTGTTTGGTGTCATTTTAGTCTTATACGTTTTCTTTATGTAATATGTAAATGATAAGTAGGGTTGGTTCATCATTCTTTGTTCAAAGCGATCGCATTACTGATATTTATTTACAATAATTTATAATTTAACTCGAATGTTTTTGTAAGTTTATGGAGTCATTAAATTATTCACAACTTTAGTAAGAGAATTTGCATGCGGTTTCAACTACAACTAGTTTCTAAAGCTAGCAATCCAACCATTCCTATAAATTATCAATACCCTTTAAGTGCTGCGATATATAAAATATTAGACAAGGCAGATTCTGATTATGCTGCTTTTTTACATGAAGACGGCTATCATGTTGATGGTGGTCTAAAACACTTTAAGCTATTTACGTTTTCGGATTTGAATGGTCGGTGCAAAGGAAATCAGGACAGGTTGCATATTAACTCAATGATGGAACTCATCGTTTCCTTCCATTTGCCTGAAGCGGCCCAGCATTTTGTAAAAGGCTTGTTTCTTTCACAAGATATAGATATAGCGGACAGGAAAAGCAAAGCGACCTTTAAGGTTAATAGTGTTGAGGCCTTGCCCGATCCCTTTATTGACTTTGAGAAAGAAGTTAATAGGGCAATATCTGTTCGCCCCATGTCGCCTTGCGTGGCTGGTATTAAAAATGATAAAGATGACTATGACTTTATACCACCAACCGATGCGCGCTTTGCTTTTTGCATAAAGTATAATTGGGAACAAAAATTAAAAGCCTTAAAAATTCCTTTTAATGAAAACGAATTAAAAGTTGCCGTAAACCTAAAGAACACCAAACCCAAGTCGCGATTAATGACTATTAAAGCGTTCACGAAAGAACAAACGCGAATAAAAGGCTATTTAAATTTTGAAATGGAGCTTACAGGAAACCAAGAGCAGTTGCAGGTTATTTATAATGCTGGGGCGGGGTTGTATAATGCTTTGGGGATGGGGTGTTTGGAGCGTATAAAATAAATAAATATGATACAAGAAATAATAAATTTCGTAGATACGCTTCCCAATGAAGTATTTACCAACAATTTAAAACCCAAAGAAGGGCTGTATGTCCTTTTGGATATTGATGAAGATGGCAATTTGGTTAATGTAAACAAGGAAGGAAAAATCAATGATGATGATATTGGATTTTATTCAAAAAATGATGATGAATTATCTTCTACTATAACTAAATGTCTTCCACTTTGGATGAATACTATTCCCGTTTCAAATGCTAAGATTTTTAATCCGATAAAAAAGATTTTTGGAAACACTTGCTCTCCATTTGCTTTCTCATTTAATAAAAAAAATTGGGAAAAATATGAAGAACTCAAATTACTGCAACAGCAATTTAAGGAAGAAACACTTTCTCTAGAACAAGTAAAAGAGAAGTTAAAAGAATTCATGCGGGGGGAATTGACTATTTATTTTGATATCGCAAGTCAATATGTTGAAAATGAAACCCATAACAAATGGATGAAACATTTTAGAAATTACTTGTACAATAATTTGTTTGATTTTATAGAAAACCTTGATGAATTTGAGAAATTGAAATCAACACAAGGAATTTATCTATTTTATAAAACGCCAACGTTGGAAGATTATAAAGAACCTTATCAGAATTATTTGGCAGCAAAGGTTTTCAATAAAGATGATTATAACAAGCAAAAACCATCAACCGAGGAAATTCATGGAATTAGTGATAGTGTAAGTTATTTCAATGATAAAAAGCCATTTTTAAAACATTTGTCCGCACCCCTTTTATATAATTACAGAGTTACAGGAAAGGAAGCTACTCGACTTTGGCAATTTTTCAATCTTCAGCAAAACAAGCAAATTCCTAATCCAATGCCAATTTTTATTGATAAAAAGGAACTTACTGAAAAATTAGTTAAACTTTTTAATGATGAAAAAGGAAAATTGGGATATGTCGAATTGATTAAAAAGCTGCTTGAGAAAGGGGAGGATTTAAATAATTACTATTTGATATTCTTCGATGTGCGAGCTAAGAAAAGTAAGATTATTGATGTGGATTTTGTTTCCAACTTTAAATATGAAATGAATGACGTAAAAATCATGGAGGTGTTTTCTTTAAATGGTCACTTAAAAGCTAAGACAAAAATTGAAAATGTATTTGATTTTGAGTATAAAATCATCAATCAAATTTTCAATAATCAATTAATGCCAAAGTTAAGTTGGAGAAGATATTTTGATGAAATGGAAGCGCATAGGATGTCTGCCAATACATATAATCAATTGATGAGATATCGTAAATCGGTTTATGATTATGTTTTCAAATCAAGGCGACAGGCAATTACCAAAACGATATTTGACGATATTATGCTAAAAGGAATTTTGGATGATATCAGATTAGATGATAACGGAAGCAATGATTATTCAATTAAAGCAAAATTGAATATTTGGTTTAGTCTTTATGAATATTTCGATTATACGCAATTTAACAAACCCTTAAATAAGAAATCAATGGTCAACAAAACAGAAGGATTAATCAGCCGCATTTCTATTATTGCCTCAAATGATAATGAACATCTTAAAAATGATGATGAATTTGCATTTGCGGCCGGTCAAGTAATCAATTATTTGCTCAACAAAAGTGAAGCAGGAAATCGCACGCACGCATTATTAGAACCTTTTTTACAAAAATCAGATGCAACGCTTTTAAAGCGCGAAATAGGAAGATGTTTTGATATGTATAAACATGCAATCAAGTTTTATGCAAAAAAGTATGAATTTGATAAAATCATGAGTGAAGTCATGGGATATGAACCCGATGAAAAGAATATGAAAAATCTATTAGCTTCAACATTGGCAGGCTATTTTGCGAAAAGTACATTTAATAAAAAAACAGAAAACTAATTAACTTATAAAACAAAAAAAGATATGTCATTTAAAAATAGAGTATTTGGATGTGTGGTTGTGAAATCAATCAACTCAAATTATAATGCAGATTTTAGCCACCAACCAAGAACCTTACCAGACGGAACAGTTTATGCTACGGATAAAGCGTTGAAATATGCCATCAAAAATTATTTGAAGGATATGTATAATGATGAGAAAATCTTTTACTTCAAAAGGTTTAATGAAGACTTTCAGCCACTACGTCTTGAAGATGCTTATAACAGTATGTTTAAAGACCGAGTAAAACCCACAAAATCCGTTGTTGCTAAGGATTTGCTGTCTTGTTTAGATGTAAAATTTTTTGGAGCAACATTCGCAATGAAAGCAACAGGAGGCGATAATATTGCTATTTCTATTCATGGGCCACTTCAAATTAATCATGGTGTAAATATCTGGCATGAAAACAATATATTTTCTGAACAAATAATGTCGCCATTTGCAGATAAAGAAGGTGCGGATGCTTCAACGCTTGGCCGACAATCAAAATTACAAGAAGGGCATTATTTACATCATTTTTCCATTAACCCAAACAATCTTAAAGATATTCTTCAATTAGCAGGAGAAGGGACAAAAAGCATGTTAAAGGAGGATGTTTATAAAATTAAGGATGCTATGTGCAAAGGCGTAACATATTATGATAGTGCCGCAAAAGCAGGTACCGATAATGAGTTAATGATTTGGATTCAATTAAAGGAAAACTCAAAACTTGTTATGCCTAACATCAATTCATTGATTACTCAAGGTAATGTTTCAAAAGAAGGTGGTAAAATAGCCTTTAATCTTGAAGGTGTTTCTGCCTTGGCAACAAAATATGCTGAGGATATAGAAGATTATCAAGTCTATTATCAAAAAGAGAATACAATAATTGAGAATGGACCGGAAGAAAACAATCATTTTGACTTAAACCAGATATTTGTAAAATAATGAAACAACTAATATCATTCGATATTAAGGCAGATTTTGGTTTTTTGAAAAAACCTGACACAAACGAACCAATGTATCTAACCTTCAATATGATACATAAGCCGTTTGTATTAGGTTTATTGGGCGCTATTTTGGGTGAACGAGGGTTTCAAAAAAATGAAGTTTTACCTGATTATTATTTAAAATTAAAAGATACACCAATTGGAATTATGCCTTTAGCCGAAGAAGAAGATTTCAAAGGGAGCTTTCAAAAAACTGTTATTACTTATAATAATGGTGTTGGTTATGCCAGTAAAGAATTAGGGGGAAATCTAATTATTACAGAACAAACCTTAGTGAGACCATCCTACCGCATCTATCTCTTAACAGAAAATGAAGAGTTGATTAAACGTATTCAAAATAACGAAGCTGAATTTTTGCCATATTTAGGAAAAAATGATTTCTCGCTCTGGTGGGAAAATGTACAGGTGTATGATTATGCAGAATTTGAACCAATAAACAGTTATAAAGTCAATTCTTTATTTATAAAAAAAATAATAATTAAAGATGGAAAAGAAGTTGATGATGATGTTCCTGCTTGGGAAATGGAGTTTACAGGCGGAGAATTTATGTATTTTGAACGCTTACCAACAGGATATGATCCAGAATTATATCAATATGAGTATAATCCCTTTGTTTTAACAACATTTAAGTTAAAGAAAGACTACAAAATTGATAATCTCTATCAACTAAACAAAAATGAAATCATTCAAGTCTTTTAATGAATTGGTGCAAAATGAAACTCGGATAGAGCAAATTTTGGTCAATTATGAAAAGTATCATGCTCATACGCACACAGTCCGTGATTATGAAAAACTTCATGAACACGTTCATTTGGTAATGGATTATGCTTTAAAGCTAGTTAATGCTCATGGTTTAGATGCCGTTTTGGATAGCATGATACATGATTTCATAACGGTTGATTCAAAAATTGAAGAAGTAGAAACGATTGGGAATTTTGTTAAACGCTTATTTGTAAATGCATTGATTTATCACGATTACGGAAAAGTCAATGAAAATTTTCAAATTGATAGAATGCAAGATAAAGCATTTTTCAAACAGAATGAAAGTAACAAAATAGGTTCTCAGCATTCAATTTTAAGTGCTTACGTTTTTTTAAATGTACATTTAAAAGAGATTACAGAAAATCAGAATCTTTCAAATGTAGAGGCTAATTTTCTAATAGTTTCAACGTATCTTTTTGCTAATCCTATATTAAAACACCATTCAAGCTTTTTTGAACATCAAATTGATTTAGATGATGAAAAAGTTATTGCTCTAGAACCTTATTTGAAATTATTCACAAATGAATTAACAAAAAATACGAAATATTTAATGCTAAATATTTCGGATATTATTGAAAAAGTAACTAAGAAATATGAAGCAAATGAAAATTGCTATTTTTCATTTTACGCTTTATTGAAACTTAATTTTTCGCTTTTAACTGCTTCCGACTATTACGCAACTAATGATTTTATGAGCGATATGCCTGTAAATGATTTTGGATTAATTGATGAAGTTTTTAAAGAGCGGCTTTTTAAGAATTTCATCAGCAATGAAATTGCACCATACAATGGTGAATTAATAAAGAATATTGATTATTACTACCATCTTAATTTTTCAGAACTTCAAGAACAAAATAATAAAAACCTCAATCAATTACGCCAAAAAATAGCTGCTGAGGCAATAATTACGCTACGCCAAAACATTAATGAAAAATTATTTTACTTGGAAGCGCCCACAGGAGGAGGGAAAACGAATATGTCTTTTACTTGTGCATTAGAGTTATTGAAATCTGATGAACGATTGAATAAAGTTTTTTATGTTTTCCCTTTTACAACTTTGATTACTCAAACTTTTAAAAGCATCAAAGAAACTTTACAAATTGGGAATGATAAAGTTATTCAATTGCATTCAAAAGGTGGTTTTCATTCAAGTGAAAAAGAGAAAAATCAAGATGGTTTGTATGGAAACAATAAGTTGAATTATATAAATAATTTATTCATAAATTATCCTTTTACTTTGCTTTCACACATTAAGTTTTTCGATATTTTGAAAGGAAATGGAAAAGATGTGAATTATATTTTGCATCGTATGAGTAATTCAATAGTGATTATTGATGAATTACAAACTTATACGCCTAAGCATTGGGATAAGATAATTTTCTTTTTGAATCACTACTCTAAACATTTCAATATTCGATTTATTGTTATGTCTGCAACTTTGCCTAAAATTGATAATTTGAGCAAAGAAGCAAAAGGAAAAGTTATTCCTTTAATCCCAAATAAGCATCAATATTTTACGAATCCGAATTTTAAAGGTCGAGTTGATTTTGATTTTTATTTACTTGGAAAAAGAGGAAATCAAACTATTAAATTGGAAGACTTAATAGATGTTGTATATCAAGAACTAGAAAGATATGCAACTAATAATTGCAATTCCTCAAACGGCTTAATTGAATTTATAATTAAAAAATCGGCTTCAAAGTTTTACGAAATGGTTGATAACGATTATCGGTTTGATGATTATCAAAAATTTTTAATTTCAGGTACAATTTTAGAACCTCGTCGCAGAGAAATAATAGACGCAATTAAAGAGAAAAAATATAAAGGAGAAAAGTTTAAAAAATCTATTGTAGTTACTACGCAAGTTATTGAGGCAGGTGTTGATATCGATATGGATATTGGTTTTAAAGACCGTTCATTGGTGGATAGTGACGAGCAGTTAGCAGGTAGAGTGAATCGAAATGCCAGTAAAAAAGACTGCAAAGTTTTTATTTTTAATTATGATAGAGAAATCAAAATTTATGGAAAAGATAAGCGATATGATCAAAAATTAACAAAAGAAGAATATGAAGAAATTTTAAACGATAAGAATTTTGATAAACTTTATGAAAAGGTCAACTTAGATATTAATAAAATCAATGACAGTGCATTTTATGTAAATCTTGAAGATTATAAAAATAATTTTAAAAAATTTGATTTTAGAAAAATCCATGACCAATTTAAATTAATTGATTCCCAAACATCCTCAGTTTTTGTTCCTCTTAAAATTGACAAAAAATGGTTTTCAAAATCCGAATTAGATTTTTTAGATGATTTTGAAAGCTTAAATAAAAACAAAGTAGATGGCAAACAGGTATTTGACGTTTACAAAGGAATTATTTACAACAAGGAAGATTTTTTAAAAAAAGAAATAAGTAAGAAACAGATAGCAGGTATAGTATCCAAATTTATGTTTTCTGTTTTTTCTGATCCAAAAACATCAGCAAACCTTTTAAGTCATTCATCAGAAAGTGTATTCAATGATTTTGGTATTTATTATTTAAAAGATTGGGAATCCATTTATAGTTATTCGGATGGTATTGATATAAAAAAATTTGAAGACAATGATAACTTTTTGTAAGCAAAAACATAAAGTACACCCAAACATGCAACAAAAACACTAAACTGCACAACTAAACACGCAAAACAGAACACTTATTTTAAAAAACGGCGACATGGGTTCAGCGGGTAATTGAAAAAAACTATTTAGAGTATGGATATTATAGCCACTCATATTAACTATTACACCATCTGCCACAGAAAACTATGGTTATTTGCCAACTCAATTCAAATGGAGCATACTTCAGATACGGTTTACGATGGGAAACTTTTGCACGAGACCAGTTACCCGCAGCGTGCCGAAAAGCATAGCGAAATGGAACTTACTGCATCATGTAATGGCTTAACACTTAGTGGTAAAGTAGATTTTTACGATCATAAAAATAAAATTATCCATGAAACAAAACGAGGTAAATCCATAGAACAGGCACATACCTTGCAGGTTAAGTTTTATATCTGGCTTTTTGAGCTTAACGGTATTGAGGGGGTTATCGGGGGCATAGAATATCCTAAGCTCAGAAAAACTACGGAGGTGTTTTTATCACGAACCGATGTTGCCTTTTTGGAAGAAACGATACAGGAAGTCAATACCTTGCTCCGTCAAAAAAAATGCCCTGAAACCATAAATTCAAAAATCTGTAAAAAATGTTCATATTATCAACTCTGTTATATTGACGAACTATGAAGAAATCCTATTATTTATTTAACCCAGGTAGATTGTCGCGTAAAGACAATACATTAAAATTTGTACCTGTAAATGAAGAAGGTATAGAGGGTAGACCCAAATATTTACCAATAGAAGGGGTGAAAAATCTTTTTTGTTTTGGAAGTTTAGATGCTAATAGTGCTTTGTATAATTTCTTAGGGAAAAATCATATTGGGGTTCATTTTTTTGATTATTATGAACATTATACTGGCAGTTTTATGCCAAAAGATTATTTGCTTAGTGGCAAAGTAATAGTTAATCAAGTAGAACATTATAGTTCACATAAAAAACGCTTGATTATTGCACAACAGTTTATACAGGGAGCGGCATTCAATATGCTTAAAAATTTAAAGTATTACTCAAAAAGGGGTAAAGATACTGCTGTACAAATATCGAAAATAGAAATTCTGGTTTTATCTATAGCGAACACTCAAGCTATTGATGAGCTTATGGGAATTGAGGGGAATATCCGCATAATTTATTACAGTGCTTTTGGCGAAATAATTAATGATTTCGAAATGAACAATCGTACAAAACAACCTCCAAATAACGAGGTAAATGCTATGATTTCTTTTATCAATATGATTTGTTACACCGCATGTTTAGACCAAATTTATCATACACAACTAAACCCAACCATTAGTTTTTTACATGAACCTGGGTATAGACGCTATTCTTTGGCATTGGATTTGGCTGAAGTATTTAAACCATTATTGGTGGATCGTCTTATATTTTCATTGTTAAATAAAAAAATGATTCAGGCAGAGCATTTTGACCATTCAGTAAACAGTTGTTTACTAAAAGAGTCTGGACGAAAAATAGTGATGCGAGCTTGGGATGAAAAATTAGCCGAAACCATTAAACATAGAACATTGGACCAAAGTATAAGTTATAAGCGGTTAATCCGATTGGAATGTTACAAATTGGTTAAACATGTTATGGGCATACAAGAGTATAAACCTTTTAAAACTTGGTGGTAAATGTACGTGATACTGGTTTATGATATGGATTCCAAACGAGTTGGTAAAATGCTGAAACTATGCAGGCAATACCTTAATTGGATTCAGAATAGCGTATTTGAAGGTGCCATTACCGAAGTTAAATTAAAGGAGTTTTTATCTAAAGCTAAATTAATAATGCATGAAGAAACCGATAGTTTAATTATATTTAAGAACAGACAGGAAGGTTGGTTAGAAAAAGAAGTGGTAGGAAAGGAAAAAAACGATTTAGATAATTTGTTATAAGCGTCGATGTTTTGAAAATTATCATTAAAATAAAAGTTCATTGACATATTATTTTATAAACAATTATAAATGAGACACTTAATTTATTGTCGAGTACGGTAGGAAATCTTATCATTGACTATCGACTATTTTTTAAGCAAACTTTTATACCTTTGCTGAAGCTAAGAATTTCAGTATCAAGCTTTTATTTTTTTTAAAATAACGTATTTTAATCGTCCCATAAAGGAATTGAAACCTCATAAGTGCTATGGTTTATTGCTATATCTAAATTATTTTAATCGTCCCATAAAGGAATTGAAACTAATTTAATTATTTTTAGGTTGCTAAAGTTGTTAATATTTTAATCGTCCCATAAAGGAATTGAAACTAAAAAATGGAACTTCTAAAAAATCTAGAAATTGAATTTTAATCGTCCCATAAAGGAATTGAAACCTAACAAAGAACTTGCTCATGAATTCAGCATTTATAATTTTAATCGTCCCATAAAGGAATTGAAACTCCCTAGAGACCTTAAATTTATTTCTATTAGAGAAAATTTTAATCGTCCCATAAAGGAATTGAAACTCTTTAGCAGTTATAAATAAGTCTTTTTTAAGCTTAATTTTAATCGTCCCATAAAGGAATTGAAACGAAACAGAATTAACCATATCAAGTATAACCCTTCCAATTTTAATCGTCCCATAAAGGAATTGAAACTTACCTTCATCTAATGCTTCTAAGCCTGTTGATGTAATTTTAATCGTCCCATAAAGGAATTGAAACTCAGCTAATTTATTTTCAGCCATTCGAAATAATATAATTTTAATCGTCCCATAAAGGAATTGAAACACCACTTGTTAAGCACAGACAAGATGTCCTTTTTTAATTTTAATCGTCCCATAAAGGAATTGAAACTTTTTTAACCTTTGGTAAAATGGAAGCTTACTAATAATTTTAATCGTCCCATAAAGGAATTGAAACTTAGCTTTTAAGGCTGTAACTTCAGCACCTAAATCATTTTAATCGTCCCATAAAGGAATTGAAACTACATATACATGCATTCTGATTGGTCCATTGTTGAAATTTTAATCGTCCCATAAAGGAATTGAAACCAAGTTTAAATATGCCTACCGATGCAGACGATAATAATTTTAATCGTCCCATAAAGGAATTGAAACACAGCAGGCAATGTTATATTTGAGTTTGCAGGAACAATTTTAATCGTCCCATAAAGGAATTGAAACTAGAGAACTCAGGAATATTTATTGATTTATTAATATATTTTAATCGTCCCATAAAGGAATTGAAACACCATAGCAATTTTCCCAACCGATTTTATAAGAAGGATTTTAATCGTCCCATAAAGGAATTGAAACGTAGTTAACACCGTATAAAAACAAAAGCGGCTTAATTTTAATCGTCCCATAAAGGAATTGAAACGCCCATAACACATTATATAAAAAATTGGGGCTGTATTTTAATCGTCCCATAAAGGAATTGAAACTTTGCTAACCGTTTCGCCGCCATGTGCGTTGCTTTATTTTAATCGTCCCATAAAGGAATTGAAACAGTCCATTAAAATTAGTAATTCGTCTAAGTTGTCCAATTTTAATCGTCCCATAAAGGAATTGAAACTTGTATTAATGACGGCTATGGATGGCGCGGGTACAGATTTTAATCGTCCCATAAAGGAATTGAAACAAAGAGTGGAACACTTATATTTCCAACAGGTGATTAATTTTAATCGTCCCATAAAGGAATTGAAACATCAATAAAATTAAGTTAGCTACAGTAACCCAATTAATTTTAATCGTCCCATAAAGGAATTGAAACTAACATGGAAACCACAGTGTCCACCACTTTCATTATATTTTAATCGTCCCATAAAGGAATTGAAACTTTTTATAAATTGCCAACGACCATCCTTCTTTTACAATTTTAATCGTCCCATAAAGGAATTGAAACTGAAAATTAGACTTATAGGATCAGCATTAGTAATTAATTTTAATCGTCCCATAAAGGAATTGAAACTCAACTTTTAGCAGATACAACTCCTCATCAATTAAATTTTAATCGTCCCATAAAGGAATTGAAACAAATCATTAAATCCTGTATATGTTTTATCACTTATATTTTAATCGTCCCATAAAGGAATTGAAACAAGACAAACACCTGGAGAGCATGGGCAAGTGTTTAGATTTTAATCGTCCCATAAAGGAATTGAAACTCCGTAATTGGGTTTACAATAGTAATATTGCCCAGAATTTTAATCGTCCCATAAAGGAATTGAAACTTTGTAGAGCTTGCTGTATAGGTTAGATTTGTTGCTATTTTAATCGTCCCATAAAGGAATTGAAACTTGGGTAAGCGTAGGTTTTGCATGGCAGGAACACCAATTTTAATCGTCCCATAAAGGAATTGAAACCTAACAGGTGTAACCGGTAAATGGTACGTAACCCAATTTTAATCGTCCCATAAAGGAATTGAAACTTTGATAAAGGGCATCATCTAAAGCGACGTGGTGTGATTTTAATCGTCCCATAAAGGAATTGAAACTTGAAGTCGCCACTTATAACGATTTGCCACTAACAATTTTAATCGTCCCATAAAGGAATTGAAACCAGCTCACCCGAAGGGACTGCCTAGAGATAATGATGATTTTAATCGTCCCATAAAGGAATTGAAACAAGAATTGGAAAACTGGAGGCAAATCGCTTCTTAAAATTTTAATCGTCCCATAAAGGAATTGAAACTTGTGAACATAAATACTATTACTAGGTAGTTTCTAAATTTTAATCGTCCCATAAAGGAATTGAAACTCTAGAAGTGCTACATAATTGGTATTCGCTGCGTTCATTTTAATCGTCCCATAAAGGAATTGAAACTCATTTATTTACAGAGCATTACATGTTGCATTACTTATTTTAATCGTCCCATAAAGGAATTGAAACAAAAATAATTATAGGTAGAAGTGGATTTGTTGATGGATTTTAATCGTCCCATAAAGGAATTGAAACAGAAGATGCTCATAACTATGCACACAATGAAGCGCAATTTTAATCGTCCCATAAAGGAATTGAAACGAAGATATGGATTTAAAAGATGTTGCTAGTAAAGAGATTTTAATCGTCCCATAAAGGAATTGAAACGAGTATTGTTTTATGCAATAAACGCATACCAGATAGATTTTAATCGTCCCATAAAGGAATTGAAACTCTGGAAACGGAATGAATGGAAACGTTTTTGATGCTATTTTAATCGTCCCATAAAGGAATTGAAACTTTTTTACAACCGCTTTGGAATCTGCAAGCAACACTATTTTAATCGTCCCATAAAGGAATTGAAACAGCGCTGATTTAATAATAGAAATTTGTCGAAAATATATTTTAATCGTCCCATAAAGGAATTGAAACTAATATGGGTTTACTTGGTATGCTGCCGTTGGGGTATTTTAATCGTCCCATAAAGGAATTGAAACTTAATAACAGATTTTAAATATCCAGTTGGAAATATATTTTAATCGTCCCATAAAGGAATTGAAACGGGAATAAAACAATGCCAGACCAATTTAAACTCAAAATTTTAATCGTCCCATAAAGGAATTGAAACGCAGCTACGCCTCCTAATAGAAGTATGCTAGCTATTATTTTAATCGTCCCATAAAGGAATTGAAACCAGTTTTGCAATGAGACTATATAAAAACGGCACGCATTTTAATCGTCCCATAAAGGAATTGAAACATGTAGTGCGTTTACGTAGAGAACGTATGGGTTTAAATTTTAATCGTCCCATAAAGGAATTGAAACACTGGAGATCATGCTCTAAAGAGGCCATTCAAATATATTTTAATCGTCCCATAAAGGAATTGAAACGGAGGTAAAATGAATACTGGCTCAGGCTCCGATAAAATTTTAATCGTCCCATAAAGGAATTGAAACGGGAAGTTATCTGATAGCACTGATAAACTTAGTTTATTTTAATCGTCCCATAAAGGAATTGAAACCGCACAAAAGCCCATAGTAGATGGTACAGGATATAATTTTAATCGTCCCATAAAGGAATTGAAACTACAAAGCAGCGGTTCAGTCCTTCCAGACCAACCAAATTTTAATCGTCCCATAAAGGAATTGAAACTTTTAAAGTAACATTATCTGGTAACGCTCTATTAGCATTTTAATCGTCCCATAAAGGAATTGAAACTGTTAAATCTTGGTTGCTTATGGTTAAGCCGTTACCATTTTAATCGTCCCATAAAGGAATTGAAACCTAGCGGCGTGTCTTTTTCTCAAGCAGATGCCTTATTTTAATCGTCCCATAAAGGAATTGAAACACCCAACAACTCGAATGGTCAAATGAAGCTATTAATATTTTAATCGTCCCATAAAGGAATTGAAACTCAGTAGTTGCAAAGCCTAGTGTGCCAGTAAATTTAATTTTAATCGTCCCATAAAGGAATTGAAACAGTACAACTGAAATGCCTGATGACCCCGTTGATTCAAATTTTAATCGTCCCATAAAGGAATTGAAACTTGCTTTACTATTGCTTCTATCATAATTTCGTTTTTATTTTAATCGTCCCATAAAGGAATTGAAACTACGTTTATCGCAACGTTAGCCCATTTAACCGCTTTATTTTAATCGTCCCATAAAGGAATTGAAACCTAAAGACCATTGCAACTTGCCAGAGTTATAGCGTAATTTTAATCGTCCCATAAAGGAATTGAAACGTATTTAAATCAGCTGCGTTTATAATTGTGATTTTAATTTTAATCGTCCCATAAAGGAATTGAAACAGAGAAGATGAATTTACAGCAAATTCTGGCGGATTTATTTTAATCGTCCCATAAAGGAATTGAAACTACGTTTATCGCAACGTTAGCCCATTTAACCGCTTTATTTTAATCGTCCCATAAAGGAATTGAAACCAAAACTTATAGGTGGAAAGGCTTATACAGAAAATGATTTTAATCGTCCCATAAAGGAATTGAAACAACCAAACCAAACGGTTGTTCATCGACTTCATTGCATTTTAATCGTCCCATAAAGGAATTGAAACGGAGAAACAAAGGCTAATTGCAATTGCGGATCAGGAATTTTAATCGTCCCATAAAGGAATTGAAACCAGTTATAATAATTGAACGGTGATAAATTTAAAGACATTTTAATCGTCCCATAAAGGAATTGAAACTTACAGATACCGCAGGTAATGTAATAGATAATGTAAATTTTAATCGTCCCGTCAAGGAATTGAAACGAGATTTACATCAATAATGCCAAACCCAATTATAACAATGTAAATGTGCTGGCAACTTATATAGGCTCTAATAGTACAATTGCTTATTGGTCAGCGTTGCATCATCATGGTTTAACAGAACGTTTTCCTAATACAGTCTTTGTGAAAACTACACAGCGAAAAAGACACACACAAATGTTGGGTTCTAAGGTAAAATTTGTTACTGTAAAAGCTTATTATTTAGTATTTGTTCATTATATTTGATTGTTCATGTAACATGAACATGATTTAAAAACGAACAGAATGATAGATTTTGTATATATCATGGAGTTTTTTGATATTTTAGATTTTGAGGTAGAGGTAATCTATCCGAAACAGAATACAATAAGAGGAGAAAGCATATACAGCTTAAATAAAGAAGAAGTATATGTGGAAACAAAAAACGAAGTAAGACCACAAAATATAGCTGGTTTTATAAAAGAAAGAAGCCAAGACTTACCATTGTTAATAGTTTCAAAATACATTACACCAAAAGCTAAAGACATCTTAAAAGAAAAAAAGATAAGCTAT
>TARA_R110002049_G_scaffold83506_2_pt1 | contig 15591 bp, 15 predicted proteins | sample TARA_R110002049 | Tara Oceans TARA_R110002049 (sample SAMEA4396941) | marine metagenome | biome: Polar Biome; feature: [SRF] surface water layer (ENVO:00010504); material: water (ENVO:00002006), including particulate matter (ENVO:01000060) such as... | depth 5 m | reverse complement strand
AAGGAGCATCCGATCAAGCAAGAGTTTTTCAACAAAATTCGCCCTTAGTGAAGGAAGTCGCTGACAATTCCAACCGAACATCATGATGCTGCCCCGCGGCAATCCGAAGTATACGTTCGCGGTCTGGGAGATACTTATGCGTTGACCGAAATTGGCTGTGTGAACTTTGCGAGCGCCCTCGCTCTGAGTGTCAACAGCTGCTTTTCAACTGGTTTAAGAATTCACGTTAAATATCTGTGTAGCTGCAGGCGCCAGCATCGTTACACGTTGGATTAAGCACGCAGTGGCTCGACTGAAATTGAAGTGAAATGCCGCTTAGCCGCCCCCGAAAAGGAGCATTCGTTCTTCTTAGGAGCTGTCAGGAGGACCTATTGGCGCGCTACGCCATCACATTATGCATCGCAGAGGGCAAGGGGGATCGAGGCTATACTGAGCTTTGGGCGGGCCGAAACAGTATCTTTCCTTCTTGGATCATTATCTCAGAAGCATCAAAGCTTCTGCCGAGCGCCGCGTCATACGCAGGTTTATCTGGACAGATAATCTTATCTATACCGCATTGAATTATAGCCCTCGTGCAATCTGCGCAGGGGAATCGGTTGATGTAAATCGAGCAGCCAGTCAGCGGTACGCCTATCCGGGCGGCGTTATAGATTGCGTTGCGTTCGGCGTGTTCGACCCAATAGAACTTCTCCCCGCTCGCTCGATCGAAACGGGCGGCCTCGTTTGAGGCGACGCCGCGCGGCAGGCCGTTATAGCCCGTCGCGCGGATTTCATGGTCAGGCCCGACGATTACCGCCCCGACATGGAAGTCGCGGTCCTCCGACCAGCCGGATATCATCTCGGTCAGTTGGAGGAATCGCGCGTCCCATATGGCTTGGTCCGCCATGTTCAGCCTGCAAAGACATAGGAAGTTTTCACCGTGGTATAGAATTCCACCGCGTAGCGTCCCTGCTCGCGCGCCCCAAAGGACGAGCCTTTGCGGCCCCCAAACGGCACATGATAATCCACCCCGGCGGTTGGAAGGTTCACCATCACCATGCCGGCTTCAACACGGCGTTTGAAGGTGCGCGCCAGTTTCAAACTGCTGGTGCAAATCCCGGCAGAGAGGCCAAATTCAGTATCGTTCGCCACCGCCAGCGCCTCGTCGAAATCGGCAACTTTGATGACCGTTGCACAGGGGCCGAAAATCTCCTCTCGGTTGATGCGCATCGAATTATCGGTGCCAACAAACAGCGCTGGCGCTTGATAAAAGCCAGGCATATCGCGCTCCAACTGCTCGCCGCCGATCACTTCGGCGGCCTCAGATTTGGCCAGTGCGACATAATCGAGGTTAGACTTGAGTTGCTTTGCGTCCACCACCGGCCCGATTTGAGTCTCGGGGTCAAGCGCGTCCCCGACCTTAAGCGCCTGCATTTGCTTGGTCATCTCGGCCACAAATTCGTCGTGAATCCCAGCTTCTACAATCAGACGCGAAGAGGCGGTACAGCGCTGTCCGGTAGAGAAGAAGGCGCCATTCAGGCAGACGGAGACGGCCACGGATAGATCCGCATCGTTCAGAACGACCATCGGGTTCTTGCCGCCCATCTCAAGCTGCACCTTCTTCTTCATCTTGCCGCAGATCTCGGCAATGTGATTTCCGGTGCCGACAGAGCCGGTGAAGGAGATGGCCGTGATATCAGGATGGGTGACGATGGCCTCCCCTACGGATGAGCCGCGCCCCATCACCAGATTAAAGACACCCGGGGGGCACCCATTTTCTTGCAGCAGCTCGGCAATGGCGTGGGCGCAGCCAGGGGTCAGGTCGGCAGGTTTCATGATGACGCAGTTGCCATAGGCCAGCGCCGGGGCGATCTTCCAAGCGGGGATGGCGATTGGGAAGTTCCACGGGGTGATCAGCCCCACAATACCAACCGGCTCGCGGGTCACTTCGACATCGACGTTTGGCCGGACCGAAGCTTGTAAATCGCCCACCTGGCGCAGCGCTTCACCGGCGAAAAACTTGAACACCTGGCTGGCGCGCATGGTTTCGCCAATGCCTTCGGCGAGGGTCTTGCCCTCTTCGCGGGCCAGCAGTCGGCCAAACTCTTCCTTGCGGGCGGCCAAGGCGTTGCCAACGGCGTCCAACAGATCATAGCGGGCCTGCGGGGTGCTGTTTTCCCAAGCGTCTTGGGCCGCCTTGGCACCCTCGACGGCCTGCTCAACGGAGGCAGCATCGCCATAGGAATAGCTGCCGATCACGTCATTGGTGTCAGAGGGGTTCACGTTGTCCTTGTAGTTGCCAAAGCTGACCCAAGTGCCGTTGATCAGATTGTCGTGCTTGCCCAGATGGGAGAGATTTTCATGTTTGGTCATATGCTTTGCTTTCTGTCTGTTGGGTCAATGAGTCAGCGCGGGCATCGGCAGGTCGATCCGATCCAGCCGGGCCGTCTGGGCGTCCGTTAAGGAGGTGAATGGCGGCAGCGTCTGGGCCCAGAGGTTTGCTGCCGTTCGCCGGGCCACGAGGTATTTCACCGCCGGGATCAGCGGCTCACTGGCAATCGCGGACCGCAGCGCGGCGATCCGCGCCATGGTCTCGGTGTTCGGTGCGCCCCGCGCCTGCCAGACCTGCGCGCAGAGCGGCGCGCTTTGGTTCACCGTGGCCGAGATACAGCCCGCAAATCCCGACGCCGCGGCCTCGGCCAGAGATGTCTCGGAACTGGGGAAGACCGCGAAATCCGGCAGGGCCGCGGTCAGGGTCCGGCAATAGGCCAGATCGCCTGAACTGTCCTTGATGCCGGTAAAGCGCTCGGGATAGGCGCGGTGCAGTCGTTCGATCAAGCGCGGCGTCAGCGGGGTCCCGGTCATCTGCGGGAAGTTATAGAAATAGATCTCGATCCGTCGCGCGCCAAGCCCGTGGTGCAGCGCCTCATACCAGCGAAACAGCCCGTCTTCGTCCACGGGTTTGTAGTAATAAGGCGGCAAGACCAGCGCCACGCCGTAGCCTGCGTCGTCTGCATGCGCGGTCAGCGCGAGGGTTTCCGCCAGTGCGGGCGCACCGGTGCCAACCATCAGGCGGGCCGTCTCGAAAGCCTCTGCCGCCCAGGTCATGATCTCCTTGCGGGTGGCCGCATCAAAGGAATTGGCTTCGCCGGTGGACCCCAAGATGTTGAGCGCGTCACAGCCGTTTTCCAGCATCCAACGGCAATGCTCAAGAAACGGCGTTTTTTGGGGCACGCCCTGCGCATTCACGGGCGTCGGCACGGCGGCAATGATACCTTGCATTGATAACCTCATTGATCCTGTGTTTCGGGTTGCCGCGCCTCATGGGCGGCGACCTCTGGGTGATCCTTGATTGGATCGGCGCCTTTGTACCAACCGCCCGGCTCGTCGATCACGCCCGCGGCATCGTGAAAGGCTTCGGCATTGATCCGAACGAATTTCGCCTCTGCCCCGGTGGCTTCGTCATCATAGCGGATCGCATCCACAGGGCAGATGCTTTCGCACATGCCACATTCGATGCATTCGGTCGGGTGGATGTAGAACATCCGCTCGCCCTCATAGATGCAGTCGACCGGACAGGAGGTGGTGCAGATCCCGTCTTTGACGTCGATACAGGCGCTGGTGATGATCAAAGGCATGACGACCTCCTTTTATTTGCCGCGCCAGACCGGGGCGCGTTTTTCGCGAAAGGCTGCGACACCCTCATCGGCATCCTCGGATTGCAGCGCGGCGATCAGCGCGGGGGTTTCGTGCTGATAGGCCTCATGCACCGACATATGCGCGGTCTCGCGGGCGGTGGCCTTGATCGCCTTCACACTCAGCGGGGCCGAGGAGAGGATGTCGGCGACCCAACGGTCGATCTCGGCGTCGAGATCGGCGGCAGGGACCACCGCGTTAACCAATCCGAAACCCGCCATGTCCTGTGCCGAGACCATGCGCCCCGTCATCATCATGCCCATTGCGATGTTACGCGGGATCAGGCGCGGCAGCGTGACCATGCCGCCATCCAGCGGCAGCCGGCCCACCTTAGCCTCGGGCAGGCCAAAGCGTGCGGTGTCGGCGGCGATGAGAATGTCGCAGCCCATCGCCATCTCCAACCCGCCGCCAAGCGCCAGCCCGTTGATCCGCGCGATCACTGGGGTGGTCAGCGTGCCGCGCAGGGCGATCCGGCCAAAGCCGGTGGCGCTGATGTCTTTCCAGTAGTCGACACCGGACATCCCGCTATCGTCCTTGAGGTCCGCCCCGGCCGAGAAGGCCCGGTCCCCGCTGCCGGTCAGCACCACGCAGCGGATCTCGGGGGTGGCCTCAATCTCGTCCCAGGTCTCGGCCAGCCGGGCCTGCGTCGCGCTGTCCATCGCGTTCATCCGGTCGGGCCGGTCGATGGTGACGCGCGCCACATGATCTTCGACAGTGAAGAGAACGCTCATCCTGCGGCCCTTTCCTTCTGCCGTAGGCCAAATTCGGCGATCACCTCTTCGGTATGTTCGCCCAGACGCGGCGGCATCCGGCGGATGCCCATCGGCACGTCGCTCAGGTGCACCGGAGAGCCGACCAACTGCATCTCGCCAAGGATGGGGTGGTCAATGTCCAACAGCATGCCGTTGATCTCGGTCTGCGGGTCTTCCAGCGCGGTGCTCAACGAGCGTACGGGGGCGCAGAGCAAATCTTGGGCCTCCAGACGCTCCAGCCAATAGGCTGTGGTGTTGGTGGCAAACCGTTCGCGGAAGGTGTCTTGCAGGAAGGGCTTGTTCTTCCGCTGCGTGGCGAGGGTTGGATACTGCGGCGACAGATCCTCGATCTCGAGCGCATTGCAGATGTCCTGCAGTGGGTTGAGCTTGAACGCCCCAACCACAACCACAGCGCCGTCGGTGGTGTCGAACACGCCCGTCAGCGGCATTGCGGCCCAGTTCAGCACCTCGCGGTGTTTGCTCCACTGCGCGGCCTCCTGCATCTGCATCGCAATCATCGAGTCGTAGAGCGAGACACTGACCTTTTGGCCCTGCCCGGTCTTGGCCCGCGACAGCAATGCGGCCAGCACGCCCTGCACCAGATGCATCCCGGCGGTGTAGTCGCAAAGCGTGGTCGGGTAGATCGACTTGGGGATCGAAGGGTCTGACCTTTTTTCCATCACGCCGCTCATGGCTTGGGCCAGCACGTCCTGCCCGCCTTTGTGGGCATAGGGACCCGTCTCGCCATAGCCGGTGCCTGAGGCGCAGATGATGGCGGGGTTAATCTCTTTCAGCTTGTCGTAGCCAAAGCCGAGCCGCGCCATCACACCAGCGCGGAAGTTGTCGACCACCACATCGGATTCGCGCACAAGGTCATAGACCATCTGCTTGCCCTCGGGCGATTTCGTGTCGATCCCGACCGAGCGTTTGTTGCGGTTGAGCGAGGCGAAGACGGCATTGTTGACCGCCTCCTCACTGTCCTCGCCATAGAACCCCCGCGACAGGTCGCCGGCGCCGGGGCGCTCGACCTTGATCACATCTGCACCAAAATCGGCCAGCATTTGGGTGGCGCAGGGGCCGAGCATCACTTGGGTGAAATCGATCACGCGGATGCCATCGAGGGGGAGATTATTCTGCTGCATTGGGGCCTCCTATGCGTCCATTTTTTCTTCGACGAGGGCGTTGGCTGAGGGCACATCGCCCGGGTCCGCGCCCTGCGCACGCATTTGTTTCTGAATTGCGGTCACATCGACGTCACGCAGGGCACAGTTCCCTTGAAGCGCCTTGGCAACGGCCACACCGGCGGCTTCACCTTGAGACATGCAGGGTGGGATCTCGCGCGACATCTTTTGTGCCTCGCTTTCGACCGAATAGTGACGACCCGCGACGATCAAGTTGTCGACGCCCTTAGGCAGCAGCGCGCGATACGGGGTGTAGTAATCGCGGCCCCGGCACACGCTGTCAGCAAAGTGGCGGCGGCTTTTCACATCGTCTTTGGTGACGACATATTCACCCTGAAGCAGGCGGGTCTGACGTACGCCCATCTGCTCGGCCGCGCCCAGCATCTTGGCGTTCTCAAAGCCGGGGATGTTGTCGCGGGCGAAGGCAAGCAGCTTCATCATCCGCTCGCGGCCTTCAAACTCGGCCTCAACCATGTGCTCAGGCGAAAGCCCATCGTAGCCCGGCATATGCGGGCAGTTGCACCAGACGATGCCCGGCAACGGCGTCTTCAGCCACCACATGCCCCAAGCCCCACCGATGATGCGGCGGGCCTGCCGGTCGATCTTTTTGTATTCCTCAGGGTTGGCGTATTCGAAGGCTTCGGCCTTGTCGGTATCCACGTCGCAGAGGCGGAAGACGGTGGTCACGATGAACTGGCCATCGATGAAGGACGCGCCGGCAGAAGAGGCCACATCCAGATCGCCACTGGCGTCGATCACCATGTCGGCCTTGATCGCTTGGCGGCCCAGTTTGGTCTGGCAGATCACGCCGGTCACTCGGTTGTCTTCGACCAGCGCCTCGGAAAACCAGCTGTGCAGGCGCAGGTTGATGCCCGAGTCCTTGACCAGATCAAGGCTGACCCGCTTCCAGGCGTCGGGATCAAAGGCCACGGCGTGGATGATCGGCTGCGGCATCCCGGTTTTGTGGAAGTCGATGCAGCCCCAGCGGGACCATTTCTGCCACATGTCCCAGTTGGTCAGGCAGTCCTCGGACGGCGGGTAAACCGCCCCGTCTTGCTTGACCATCCGGTCGACATACTCGCTGACGATGCCGGTGGTGACGACTTCATTGCCCTCATTGACCATGTCGTCGAGCACCAGAACCATGCCGCCAGAGGCCATGCCGCCGAGGTGGTGGTAGCGCTCCAGCAAGGTAACAGAGCAGCCGTTGCGGGCAGCGGAGACCGCGGCGGAGACCCCTGCCGGGCCAGCGCCGATGACGACGACATCGGTATGAGCAACAACCGGAACCTGCTCGCCGCGGGTTTGAACGTGATCTTTGATTTGTGCAGTCATGTGACGTACTCCTCTCGGTGCCCTGCCTGACCCTCGGGCCGCAAGCAGTGCAATTTACGTTTTTTTCAGTTTATTAGCTTACCAGCGCACAACCAGACGTTCGACAATCGAGACGGTCGCGAACATCAGCACCGACAGTCCGGAGGACATAAAGACGGTGGCGTAGAGCAAGGGTGAGTTGAAGTTGAAGGTGGCATCGATGATCAGCGCCCCAAGGCCCATATCGGCCCCGACCCATTCGCCGACAATCGCCCCGATGACACTGGTGGTCGCCGCGATTTTTAGCGCCGAGAACAGGAAGGGCAGCGACGACGGCAGTCGGATTTTCCAGAAGACCTCGGATTTGGAGGCCGAGAGGATACGGGCCAGTTCCAGCGCCTGCGGGCTGACGGCCTGCAAGCCGCGGACCATATTCACCAGCGTGGGGAAGAAACAAATCAGCGCCGCGATCACCACCTTGGCCGTCAAGCCCGGCCCAAAGATCAGCACTAAGATCGGCGCGATGGCGAGGATCGGAATGGTGTTCACAAAGACCGCGATCGGGAAGAAGGCCCGCTCGACCGTGCGGCTGTGCACAAAGGCCACCGCGATCAGCACCGCCGCGATATTGCCCACGACGAACCCCAGCACACTTTCATAAAGCGTCGGCCAGAAGTTGGCCAAAAGGATCGGAAACTTGTCGACCAGCGTATAGGCCACATCCGTCGGCGCGGGCGCGATATAGGTAGGCACGGCGAACAGGCGAACGCCAATTTGCCAGAGCAGGATCAAACTCGCTGCGGTGCCCAAGGGCACGGCGATGGCCAGCATTTTCTGACGCCTTTCGAGGGCGCGTTCGATGTCGAGTTCCGGGTCGGCAGCCTGAATATTTTCGATGGCGGTCATCAGCAAGTCTCCAGCAGCTTGCGCAGATAGGCGGAATATCTGACGAATTCCTGCGTATCGCGCTGTTCGATTGTGCGCGGGCTCGGCAAATCAATGTCGACCACCTCGCGCAGGCGCCCAGGGTGGGCCTGCAACATCATCACCTTCTGGCCCAGAAACACCGCCTCGGGGATCGAGTGGGTCACAAAGAGGATCGTGACCCCGGTCTCCTCCCAAATCTTCAGCAGTTGCAGGTTCAGGTGATCACGGGTCATCTCATCCAGCGCGCCGAAGGGTTCGTCCATCAGCAGCAGCTTGGGCTGACAGACCAGCGCCCGGGCAATCGCCACCCGCTGGCGCATCCCGCCCGAAAGCTCATGCGGCAGCGCGTCTTCGCGGCCTTCAAGCCCAACAAGTTTCAAAAGCTCGCGCGGGGTCTTGTTGCCAATGGGCAGCTTGATGCCCCGGCGGCGTCCGATCTCAAGAGGCAGCTCAACGTTCTTGAGCGCCGACCGCCAAGGCAACAGGGTCGCATCCTGAAAGACAAAGGCGAACTCGCGCGCCAGGCGGGCCTCTTCGGTCGATTTGCCAAAGATTGACACATCGCCCGAGGCCGCGGGGATCAGATCCGACACCAGCCGCAGCATTGTCGATTTGCCACAGCCCGAGGGGCCCAGAATGGTATAGAACGCGCCCTCTTCGATATCGATCGACATCCCGCGAATGGCCGTGAAGGAGCCAAATTTGACGGAGGCGTCTTTCAGTGAGGCGGCGACGGGGCCGGTCGGAACTCCGACCGGCGCGGCTTGGGTTTCAACTATCGATGGCATTGTTCAATCATCCATATTTAGGACGTGCGGCCTCGGTGGCTTCAAGCACGGAGAGGGTCATCACGTCTTCGAGCGAAGGCGCGCCGTTTTCAAACTGGCCGAGCTGGTCGTAGATGTCGATCTGTGCCTGCCAGTTTTCCGGGGTCATCGTGCCCCAGCCTTTTGCGGTGGTCTCTTTGTTGAAGGAATAGTCGAGCACCAGGTCGATGGTTTCCAGTTCCTTTGCGCGGTCCATGTTGGGATAGCGTTTGACCAGCATATCGACGGCTTCTTCGCGGTTGTCATGCGCATAGCCCCAGCCTTTGGCGATCGCACGGATCATGCCGTTCACCTGCTCGGGGTGTTCGTTCAACGTTTCGTCGGTGACGTAATAGGGGTTGGCATAAAGCTGGATGCCCGCATCCCAAAGCGTCATGTCATTGCGCTGATCGCCCAAGACGGCAAGCGCGCTGGTGTTCGTCTTCCACCCCGTCACCACATCGACCTGCCCGGTCATCAACGGGGCCATATCCGACCCCATGACCATGATCTCAACATCGTCCTCGGAAATGCCGTTCGTGGCCAGCAAGGCGCGCAGCAGGATCCGGGCAGTACCGTTGGTTGCGACCCGTTTACCGATCAGATCCTGCGGGGTGTTCACCGCGTTATCCTTAAGGGAGAAATAGGTGAACGGATGCTGCTGATAGCCAGCGGCGATGCATTTGACGGGCAGCCCAGCAGAGCGTGCAAGCATCAACGACGGGCTGGACGATATTTGACCAAGGTTGGCACGGCCGGAAGCAACCGACGCGACTCCATCCACATTCGGGCCGCCAGCGACGATCTCAAGGCTCAAACCCTCTTCAGCAAAGAACCCCTTCTCGTCGGCAACCACCTCGCCAAGAATGCCGTTGGTGGCCAGCCAGCCCAGTTGCAGGGTTACATTAAATGTATCCTGCGCGAAGGCTTTTTCGATGCCCACGAAGGTGCCGGTGGTGGCAGCACCGCCGAAAGCAGCCATTGATTTCAGCAGCGCGCGGCGGTTCACCTCGAAGAAAGAAGGTCGTGTCATTGATGATCTCCCGTTGGTCGTATTTGGTTTGGTTGTCTCTGTACGCCTTGTTCACATTTGACACTACGTCTGTGAAAGGCGATGCAGGAAGGATCAATATTGACCTACAACGGTGCAAAAAATGCACCACCCCAAAATCGGAGCATCGCTTTGCACTCTAACTTTCTGAAATACTTTGATGAAGTTGCGCGTCAGGGGTCGATCCGCAAAGCCGCAACAGTTCTGAATGTGTCCTCAACCTCGGTAAATCGCAAAATACTAAGCGTTGAGAAACAGCTCGGGGTCGCCGTTTTTGACCGCACGCCGGAAGGCGTTGAGCTGACAGGAATCGGCAGCATCCTTCTGGAGCACTGTCGCAAGACCCTGCACGACTATGAGCGCACCCGCGTCCTAATCGATGACCTTCGCGATCTGCGCACCGGCCACCTTAAGGTGGAAACAATCGATTCTGTGGCCTTTGGGATTTTACCTCAAGCCCTGCATCAGTTCAGCCAAACCTTTCCTGACATCTCCATCTCTGTCACCACCGCCCTACCCGACGAAGTAATGAAATCCGTAGCCGAGGGTAACACGGATATCGGCATCTCGTTCTTGCTGGACCTACACCCGGATGTGCGGGTGATTTCCGAGAAATCTGCGCCCTTCGGTGTAATTGTCCGCAGCGACCACCCGGTGGCCGAGCGCAACAGCGTCACCATAGACGATATCGTCAGCTATCGCTTGGTACGCACTCTCGATGCCCGTGGGCGCAATTCCATCATCGATCAGGTCGTCTCGACCATCGCCTCACCGCTATCGACGCATGTCTTTACCAACGCACTCATCATTGCGAAACAAATGATCCTCGACAATCAGGGCATCGGGCTTTACACCAAAATTGGCTTTATCGACGAGATAGAGGCGGGAAATCTAAAATTCATTCCTTTGGTACAAGAAGGGCTCAATGACATGCGGATTGGCTTGCTGGTGTCCGCAACTCATGGCATCGATCCAGCGAAGCGGCACCTTTGCGATGTAATTGGGCGCGCTCTTCGAATGATGCGGCTCGACTCTTAATGTCCCTAAATAATCTTTCGCGAGTTCCCCAGGTCATCTGATAAATTCATGCCGACAAGCCATTCGCTGATATTTGCATAGCAGCAATCGAATTTATCCTACCTGGTTAGCATGACCGACGCTTCAGAATTTAAAAGACCTCCGTAGGAGAGATCAATTAGACGTTAGCGGCTCAGTTAATCGTTATCCACACAAACACACAGGTCAAAGGCAAAGCTAATATAGACGCTATTGACTCTTTCTGGAATTGGCGCTTTCGGCGGTGGGCTCAACAGGTGGATGCAACACTTTAACCTTTAGGAAAAGTTGGAGTGTTCAGCATGAAGTATCAGCGCAGGATTTATTACTCGGCAGAGCAGCGAGCTGAGATTTGGGACCGTTGGCAGCGTGGGGAGTCGATGAGCTCGATCGGGCGGGTGTTTGACCGGCAATCATCCTCGGTCTTTTCCGTGATTTCACCGACGGGCGGCATCAGACTGCCAGATCGCAGACGCGGCAGCCACGCTCTGAGCCTTTCTGAGCGCGAAGAGATTTCACGAGGGCTCAGCATCAAGCACTCTTTACGCGCGATTGCGGGGCAATTGGGGCGTGCGCCTTCGACCATCTGCCGCGAGGTCCGGCGCAACGGTGGGTCTGCCGGCTATCGTGCCGCTGCTTCAGACCAAGCAGCGTGGGACCGCGCCTTGCGTCCCAAGATGTGTAAGCTGGCTTGTCAACCCGCATTGAGCCGCGCAGTATCCGCTAAGCTGCGGCGAAAGTGGTCACCTGAGCAGATTGCCGGCTGGCTCAAGCGTGCGTTCCCGGGAGAGGCGCAGAAACAGGTGTCACACGAGACGATCTATCGAAACCTTTATATATAAGCGCGTGGTGCCCTGAAGAAGGAGCTACTTGAGCACCTGCGCGCCAAACGAACAATCCGCCGATCCAAGCATGCGAGCCTCAAGCGCAACGGCCTTGGCCAGATCAAGGATGCAATATCTATCAGCCAAAGGCCGGCATCCGTGGGCGACAGAGCGGTGCCGGGGCACTGGGAGGGCGACCTGATCGGAGGTTCAAAAAACAGCTATATCGCGACCCTCGTGGAGCGGCATTCCAGATATGTCATGCTGGTAAAAGTTGCGAATAAGGACACCGAAAGCGTCGTCTCAGGACTAATCAAGTCGGCTCAAAGGTTGCCACGCGAACTCTACAAATCCCTGACATGGGATCGCGGCAAAGAGCTGGCTGATCATCAACGCCTGACCATAACCTGCTTTGGAATTTTAGGTCGACCTCATTTTTCTTGTGACAAATCAAATTGGAATTTTCCGAGCCTTATCGGCGTTCCTATTGATATATATCGGAAATATAATTGGGATAAAATACCGCATCAATACAAACCAGTTTGATTTTTCCATATTTCTCATCGTCAACTGGCCTGGAGATTTTGCACAGGCTGACGTTGTTAAGTCCAGTGCTGGAAAAAATTCTTCCCGCATGTTTTTTCCTTTTAGGAAAAGGGAAATTCCGAGCGTGCGGGGTCTAAATTTCCCTATGAGAAACAATGACAATCGCACCGGTTTTTGCCACCACAAGTCTGGACGCATTTGTCGACGTTGTGAGGTGAGATCCGATGCCAGAAATTTCCTCCATTTTGGGGTTTTCTTAAACCCTTTCTTGCAGAAATTTCCACATCTTAGAATTCCGAAAAATGGAAAAAAATTAGTTATTCCCGTCAATTACATCGCACCCTGCCGCCTTTACAGGCCAACTGTCTTGCGCTTCATCTTGCTCGAGATGCCCAGGTGCTTGCCCTATGACACCGCCGAGTTGAGGAGCGTGCTGAACCATGTCTGCGCCGAAAAATCACGACCCCAAGGCCTGTGACTGCTGCGCGCGCTGGATTGATTGGGCGGATTCTCCGTTAAACCGTCAACAGGCTGCGCATGTATTGGGCATTTCAATTGGAACTCTATTCAAGATCCGAAAACAATATGGTGCCAATTATGAAATAGACGCGTGCCACCGGGGCAATATTCTTTTCTACCAAAATCACATCGAGAAGCTAAAGGAGATACTTAAATGGGAAAACGAAAACAATTCAAAACTGCGCCGCCGTGCTGGTATCCATTCTGGAAAAATCGGTCGTGGTGCTACGATTTCCGCGTTGAAGGGGAACGGTTCCGGCGGTCGACGGGCGTCTGCTGTCCGGAATCGCTTGAAATAGCCATTGAGGTTGCCAAGGGCGTTTATGACGCGTCCTGGGCGAGGGCTCTATCGTCCTATCCCACTTTCAAGGAAGCAAGCGATCTCTATGTCGACCGCTTTGGAAAGCATGTGAAAGAGATAAAGGTGCTTAACGCGTACTTTGGGCCTTTCATCTGTGTCGACGAGATCACTCCATTCATGATCGACAAGGCTATGGTCGACTTAACCCGACCCACATGGAACACCGAGAACACGGCGCGCCGGCAGGTGCTCGTACCGGCGAATGCGGTGATTAGTTTTGCCCTCGGCAAACGGCCGCGCCAGTGGCCAACCTCGCGGCGGGAGCGTGTGCTCGACCCGGAGGAGGCTGAGCGTCTTATTCGCGTGGCTCAGGAACCGGAGAAGGCAGGCGTACGCGATCCACAGAAGCGTCTGTTGAAGATTATCGCCTTCGAACTCGGCACTGGGGCAACTCCGGGCGAGACGCATGTCATTCAGGCCCAGGACTGTAACTGGCCAACGAAGCAAGTCCAGATACGCGGTGTTCAGAAAGGAGCCCGCAAAACCAGTTACCGACGGCGATGGGTGCAAGTTCCGGATCGGGCCCTGGAGCTCATGGACCCGTTACCTCAAGAAGGTCTCGTGTTCCTGACGCCGACCGGGCGCCCGATCATTACTGATGGAGAACACGGGACGCATCTCATCGACCAGTTCCACAAGCTATGCGAGGCGGCCCGCTTGCACGATTCTGGAGAGATCGTTTTCTATACCTTGCGCCATACATGGGCGACCTGGTTCAGCGCGCAGGTCGGCGATCTCGCCTTACTGATCGACCGCGGCGGCTGGTCGGATGCTGAGATGGCGATGCATTACCGCAAGCAGGCCCCCGCAGATCTCGGCGACCGACTGCGGGCCCACGCTTGGGAGTTTCACTGATGTTGGGCAAGATTTGGGAATCCGCATTGAGAGCAGCAAAAAAGCCGCTGAATTTCAGCGGCTTACCTGGAGTGCCTGCGGCCTTAGCAGGGGAGCGCCTTCGACCACTCGGCCACGTCTCCGTCGACCCGTTTAGAGAGGTCGCGCCCGGGTGACAAGGCGAAATTCACAGGTATTTCTGCATTTTTCTAGGTTGGTTTCTTTTCATCTGGCTGGCGTGCGAGGCCGATCCGCCGTGACACGCGCTTGGTCATGCTGCTTTGCAGAAAGATGGCTGTTGCGCTGCTCTGATGAGGCCGTTTCCCGGGGCATGCGGAGCGGCTGTAGCAACTAACACAGGAGCGTGAATGACTTGTGAAACGCCGCGGCAATCACGACAACCACCTGATATATAACATATATTTCCGCGAAAAGCGATCCCTGCGCCGCTTAAATACCCCAGATCGCACCCAATCTCGCTGCAGGGGCGAAACTTTCATGATCGGACACCCGTTACTTCACCACAAACGATGACATCGCAATGACGCGATTTAAGAGAAAACCAAAGGAACACATTATGAAACTTATTATGACCACCGCCGCCGCCGCTTTGATTTCTACCGCTGCCGTTGCCGACAACTCCACCCGCTACAACGACATTTTTCTCGACACCTCGGTGACTGCTGAGACAAGCGATGTCTATGGCAACAATGACCGCATGCGGAACCCGAACGCTTCGACCAAAGCGAATGACATCATGCTGAACACCGCCGACGCCGATAAGAACCGCGACACCGTGATGAGCACGCGCAACGCCCTGCGCAGCCCCGGTGAAGGCTATGTCTACGGTGGCTTTGGCCCGGGCAACGACAGCAGATAAGCTGTCACCTCCCACAAAAAAAGCCCGGCAGCGCAAGCTGTCGGGCTTTTTTGTTGGCGGGGTCAAAGACCCCTGCGAAATCGATCAGGTGTTGAACAGGAAGTGCAGCACGTCACCGTCTTTGACGATATAGCTTTTGCCTTCGGCGCGCATCTTGCCCGCCTCCTTCGCGGGACCCTCGCCGCCGAGGCCAACGAAATCATCATAGGCAATGGTTTCTGCGCGAATGAAACCTTTCTCGAAATCGCCATGGATAACGCCCGCTGCTTTGGGCGCCGAGGTGCCGGTTTTGATTGTCCAAGCCCGTGCTTCCTTGGGACCAACGGTGAAATAGGTCTCAAGATGCAAAAGCTCATAGCCCGCGCGGATCAGACGGTCGAGGCCAGCTTCTTTCAAGCCCATTTCTTCGAGGAACATCTCGGCCTCTTCGGCCTCAAGCTGGCTGATTTCCTCTTCGATCTGGGCAGAGATCATCACGTGCGAATTGCCCTGCGCTGCGGCCATCTCGGCCACTTTGGCGGAATGGGCGTTGCCCTCGGCGGCCTCGGATTCGCCCACGTTACAGACGTAGAGCACCGGTTTTGTGGTCAGCAATTGCAGCATACGCCAGGCTTTGGCGTCGTCTTCGTCGACCTCGACCACACGCGCGGGGTTGCCAGCTTCCAATGCCTCAAGCGCCATGCGCATCAGACGTTCCTGCTGCACCGCTTCCTTGTCGCCGCCGCGCACTTTGCGCACGATGTTTTGCAAGCGTTTCTCGATGCTTTCAATGTCGGCCAGCATCAGTTCGGTGTCGATGGTTTCGGCGTCCGCCACCGGGTCCACGCGGCCTTCGACATGGGTCACATCGCCGTCTTCAAAGCAG
>TARA_R110002049_G_scaffold189977_1_pt1 | contig 15606 bp, 17 predicted proteins | sample TARA_R110002049 | Tara Oceans TARA_R110002049 (sample SAMEA4396941) | marine metagenome | biome: Polar Biome; feature: [SRF] surface water layer (ENVO:00010504); material: water (ENVO:00002006), including particulate matter (ENVO:01000060) such as... | depth 5 m | reverse complement strand
ATGCAACGGCGGGATCAGGACCGAAATTCAACCAGACCAGTGCACTGACCACTGCGATTATCATCACTACTGGAACGAAATAGCCTGAGATCACATCGGCAAGACGACCGATCGGGGGTTTGGAATTCTGCGCGCGCTTTACCATATTGATGATCTGCGCCAGCGCGGTGTCTTTACCCACACGAGTTGCCTTGAATAGGATTGAACCAGTTTTGTTTAAAGTTCCCGCTACAACTTCATCCCCTTCATTCTTCTCTATCGGCATGGGTTCGCCGGTAAGCATCGATTCATCTATCGTCGTATAACCTTCTACCACCAGGCCATCAACCGGTATCTTCTCTCCTGGCCTGGCGCGTACGATATCGTTAAGCAGTACCTGCTCAATCGCAATATCTATATCCTTGTCATCGCGAACAACACGCGCTGTTTTTGCCTGCAGTCCGATAAGGCGCTTTATCGCTTGAGATGTACGGCCCCGAGCCTTGAGCTCCAGCGCCAGGCCCAAATCGATCAAGCCTATGATCATGGCCGTTGCTTCGAAGTATACATGGCGTGCCATTTCCGGCACCATGTCAGGCGCAAACACCACAACCATGGAATATAGCCAAGCGGTTCCTGTCCCCAGGGCAATTAGCGTATCCATATTGGCGGAGTGATTCTTGAACGACTGCCACGCACCGATATAGAAATGTTTTCCGGAAAACACCATGACGCTTAGCGTCAACAGACCCACAATCAACCAAACAAGACGCTCTGAGTTTGTTGTAACCGTCATCTCTCCGCCGACAATACTGTAGACCATCAGCGGCACCCCAAGCATCAGGGCGATTGTCATCTCCCGCATCAGGCGCTTGTAGTAAGCATTTTCAGCTTTTTCTTTCTCCTCTAGCGCGTCATCGTCAGAATCTGCATCAATCGATTTGGCGTTGTAGCCAGCCTTCTCAACCGCCTCCACTAATGCGTTCCGGTCAGCAGTTCCGCTCACAGAAACAGTGCGCAGGGCAAAATTCATCTCCGCAACCGTCACGCCGGGCACCTGCTTTAAAGCGTTCTCGATCTTGGTTACACAACTCGCACAACCCGCCCCCTCAATGATGAGTTCCTGCAGGCCGTCACTTTGTACTGCGTCATCGTGACCACCGACCGCTTCTGGGGTGTGGTGATAGCTTGTTGTCTCCTTCATAAAGTCTCCGCTCGATCGTGAGGCCTGACTGCGGCGCTCAGTGGTGGTCGTTCTCGTGACTGTCGTCAGCACGGGACACCGACGTTTCATAGTACGAAAAGGCAGTAAAACCTGACCCCAAAGCCAAGGCTATATTCAATAATGGCTGCAGAACTTTCATACCACTGAAGCCTCGAATGCATTTCCTCGGACAAAAGGGTCTTGAGTGAAGGGGCCTCTTCGAACGACAAATCTGGTTCGTAGCCCCAAACTACACGCTGACGGCTTTCCGATTGATGACAGCTGTATTACATATCTGTAATCTAGATGTAATGTTTGTGACAGGCGCTCTGGCCTAGTCTGGTAAATATCAAACTCTGTTCGGCTCAGGACATCCCGAGGGCGCGAATTGGATGTTTCTATTGTTCGGAGAGATTCCTAATGCGGCTCCTCGTTATTGAAGATGAAATAAAGACGGGCGATTACCTACATAAGGGACTAGCGGAAGCGGGATTTCTCGTGGACCTGGCTCGCAACGGTCTTGATGGCTATCATCTGGCCATGACGGAGACCTTTGACCTAATAGTTCTTGATGTCATGCTCCCCGATGTCGACGGCTGGAGGATCATCAAGTCGATCAGGGAAGCAGAGAACACTACGCCCGTCCTTTTCTTGACCGCTCGAGATAGCATCGACGACAGAGTCAAAGGACTGGAGATGGGCGCAGACGATTATCTGGTGAAGCCGTTCGCCTTTGCAGAATTGCTGGCCAGGGTTCGTACTCTGCTACGGCGGGGTCTCACGTCCGCTATGGTAGAGCACCTGGAGATAGCCGACCTGGTACTTGACCTTCCACGCAGGCGAGTTACCCGCGCAGGAAATCGAATCAACCTGACAAATCGCGAATTTTCCTTGCTTGAGCTACTAGTGAGACGACAAGGGGAAGTCTTACCGCGCTCACTCATTGCATCGCAGGTGTGGGACATGAATTTCGACAGTGATACCAATGTCATCGATGTGGCTATACGTCGCCTGCGAGTCAAAATCGACGAGCCCTACTCGCCTAAGCTAATCCATACGGTCCGCGGCATGGGCTATCAGTTGGATATTGTGCATGACGCCTAAATGGTATGGCGGGAGGCAGTTGTCTCTCGGCGCCAGGGTAACACTCTTCGTTGGTGCCACCTTTCTTTCTTGCGTACTGATGCTTGGGCTAATTGTGCAGAATTCTATATCTGGGCATTTTGCCGAACAGGACGCTGATGAGCTTCGTGTGGTATCCGCGTCGGTACAGCGTGCTCTTCGAGGAAACACGGGCGATACTGTTGACGATAACTTACAGCATAGGCTGGAGAATGCGGTTTCCGGTCACCACGGGATGTACTACGCAGTCTTCGATCGCGACAGAAATATGCTCTTTTCTACGCCCGGTCCACAATTATCTGGCCTGCTGGCCAAATCAGAACCCGTGGAAAAGGCTGATGAGCGCAATTTGTTTCGCTGGACGGAAGGCGATAGTACGTATCGTGGCGTGGTTATAGCTGCGCAACATGACGCGACTACAGCATTTGAAGACATGACCATAGTTGTGGCCGCCTCAATGGACTTTCATTTGCAGTTTTTGCAAGAATTTCGCAGAAAGTTATGGACCATACTCGGCTGCTCAAGCGTGGTAATCCTTTTGTCCGCCTGGTTGGCAGTAAGAATTGCGCATCAACCCTTAAACAGAATCAGTGATGAGATCGGTAACATCACCAGCGAAAAGCTTAATCTTCGCCTGGACCCAGAAAGAGTACCTCCCGACCTACTGAACCTCGTCACGTCGTTCAACGAGATGATGGGACGCATGGACGATGTGTTCCACCGGCTTTCCAACTTCTCAGCAGATATCGCCCATGAACTGCGCACGCCAATTACTAATCTGACCACACAAACGCAGGTTTCCTTAAGCAAAGCGCGAGAACCGGAAGAATACCGTGAGATTTTGTATTCCAATCTGGAAGAGTATGAGCGTATGGCCAGAATGATAAATGACATGCTATGGCTGGCGCAGGCCGAGAACGGAATACTCAAACCTCGACTTCAGTCCCTGGAGCCCGCTGCAGAGTTGACAGATTTGTTTGATTACCTGGGTGCGTGGGCAGAGCATCGCAATCTAGATTTTTTGCTGGAGGGTAATTGCCCGGAGATTCAAGCGGATAAAGAAATGCTGCGCCGCGCACTTACCAATCTTCTTATCAATGCTATCAACCATGCGGTACCGGATTCCTCAATCGTTGTAGGACTTGATAGCGATGATCAAAAGGTCAGTATCGTAATAGAAAATGTCGGCGAAGAAATACCCACTGAACACCTCTCCAAATTATTTGACCGATTTTATCGCGCAGATCTATCGCGGCAACGCTCCAGCAGTGACAGTGGCGCCGGGCTTGGTCTGGCGATTGTAAACTCTATTATTGAATTGCATAGTGGACGCATTACAGTCACTTCTGCACATCGAAAAACAGCTTTTCATATCGTGCTACCGATAACCGCTAGCGGTTTGAAAGGTTGAAAATTCCAGCGGGTTTTAAGGATAATTGTAACTCACTCATCGATTTAAGCGGGATTATCTAAAGAGACCTACACAAGCATCTTCCCTTAAAACCGATCGGTCAAACTGCGAAATCTGGCCAATTTGTATACTCTGACACCATAGATCGCAGAATGAAAAACTCAATATATCCGGACGATCAAAATTAGTACCTTACCTGCTATGATATTCGGTTATAAATAGCTACCGAGACATAGGTAATAGCATACGCCGTTACAAACCAGCACAACATGCCAGACAACACACCCCACCAGGTGAGGTTCCAGTCTAGGTTTGTCACATCCAAGTGCACCATATTGCCCGTCATCTCGCGCATCGCCCCAGGCAAAATAAATACCATGAGACTACAGATAAACCAAAAGATTGATATACTCAAGCCACTGGCAAGCGCCATTCTAGCTGCATCTATCTTCATCCGCTGACTCCTTTTATTTCGCGATCTTGCTCGATCGGCCTGCCTGCAAGCAACTCCCCTGGGCCGCCCGCAGTATCATAAACAAACAATGAAATAGGGGTTCGTATGCCAGCCTGTTCATAGATCAATGCGATAGTGGTTAGCGGGTGGACTGAGGCGACACCGTTTACAACTTCCACGTCCTGACGAGAAAACTGCGGAAGCACTGAACGGACAGCGATCATGTTAGATACGCCGGCCTGGAGAACAATCAAGTCACCTCCCCGGTTTAATGACGTATTGCGTAACTGGACAAGTTGTCCTGCATAGAAACCCTCCAGGACCAATATAACAGCCACTACGGCGGCTATAGCGCCGCCTCTCATGAGGGTGCGACTTATATCAAGCTGTAACTGACGTACAATGTATTGGAGCATCCTCCTTCTCCATGATCATGCCGTCACTCGAGCACCCGACTCGATAGAAACGGTTGTTAGTGATCGTGCTGTTCAGAGGTAATAGGGTTACGGCGAAGGAATATCACTTCGGCAATCAAAATAGCCGCCATCGCGATACATGCCACACCGATAACGAGCGGATCGCTGACAATCTTGACCAGCACAAAGCCTGCCAGTATGACAAGGTCCAGCACTATTGCGATCACGACAATATCACGCCTTGCGCCCAATTCGCTGTGGAGATGTCGTAGCACACCCCAGTGAATGGCAATATCCATTACCAAATAGAAGATGACCCCCAGAGCAGCAATTCGGGATAGGTCAAAAAATGCTGTAAGTAACAGACCCAAAACTATCGTATACACTAGCGTATGTTTTTGAATGCTTCCCGGCATGCCAAAGTGGCTGTGTGGTACCAGTTTCATTTCCGTCAACATGGCCAGCATGCGAGAAACGGCAAAGACGCTGGCAATGATGCCACCAGCGGTAGCGACCATCGCCAAAATCACGGTGAACCAGAGCCCATAATCGCCCATGGCAGGTCGAGCGGCGGCGGCCAGCGAATAATCGCGAGTCTTGATTATCTCCTCAAGCGATAGATTGCTGGAAACAGCGAAGCCGACAAGGCCATAAATGAAGATGCATAGCAAAATGGAAATGACTATGGAGCGGCCCACATTGCGGTGAGGGTTCCTCAGCTCTGATCCACTATTTGTAATCGTTGTGAAGCCTTTGAAGGCAAGAATTCCCAGAGCAGTTGCACCTAGAAACCCTAGCAAGCCACCCTCAAGATGGTTACTGGATGACATGACTTCTGTCTTGTCGGCAACGGCAATGCCCACTAGACCAAAGACGATGATTCCACCAATCTTGACCATCCCCAGCAGTGATGCCAGCCCTTCAATGAGCTTATTAGCTGACAAATTTACAACAAAGGCAAAAATAAGTAACGCAATCCCGAGGCCGGGGACCAGAATGCGGGTATCGCTGATATCAAACAATTGCAACGCATAAGAGCCAAAAGTTCGTGCCAGAAAGCTCTGTGCAATCACCATCGAAAAATACATCAACAATGAAAAAAATGCAGTTGGCAGGGTTGTGCCATATGCCTTCTTAAGGAACATTGCGATCCCACCAGCGGAAGGATAGGCATTGGACATCTTCACATAGGAATAGGCGCTGAATGAAACGACAACCGCGGCGGAGATAAATGCAAAGGGAAACAACGCACCCGTCATTTCGGCCATCTGTCCCGTAAGTGCAAATATTCCAGCGCCAATCATTACGCCAGTACCAAGGGCAACGGCACCGACTAGAGTCAGGCTGTCTTCATCATATTGCGATGCTCTCTCTTGTTTATTCTCCATATGCTCCTAAATTGAGATTACTCACATTTGATCCCTCAGAACGCCCTTAATGCCGTACTTACAGAAACTAAAACCAGGCGCGTACGCCAATAACTAGCGATGTATCACTCACGCCTTCTCCCTCCTCTCTGGAGAAATCGGCCGTATTACCATATTTTTTGTACCAGTTGACGCCAATATAGGGCGCAAACTCCCGCCGTATTTCATAACGCAGCCGCAGTCCAAATTGGGCGTCTGAAAGTCCCGAACCGTTTCCGGTGTCCTCGTCATTTTTGCCGTAGAAATTGATTTCGAGTTCGGGAGACAGTATGAGTCTCTGAGTAAACAAGATCTCGTATTCAGCCTCCAACCGAAAAGCAGTCCTCCCGGATTTGCCGACGAAAAAGGCCGGATTAAGTTCAAAAAAATACGGTGCCAACCCTTCGAAGCCGACCGCCAGCCAGGAACGACTTGGCTGGGGCTTGAAGTCCCTCCGCACTCCCACTTGTGCGTCCCAGAAGGGGGCTATTGCCCTGCTATACAGTGCCTGCAGTTCGGCTTCCTCTGTCGAGCCGTCCCTGTGTTCATATTCTCCCTTAAACCAGACCTTATTCAGGTCGCGGCCTACCCATCCTTCGCCCTCAAAGTAAAAAGGGTCCGGGCCATCCGTGTCCCGCCACTCCAATTGATCAATCTTGACCATTGAAAGGGTTGGATCATCTTTCTCCATTGCCTGAACAAGGCTCATGGAAAAAAAGTGTAGCAGGAGACCCCAAAACACGTAACGGGCAGTATTCGCCAAGGCTGTGGCTCCAGAGAGGGTCAGGATTTGAACACGGCTGAGCGTCATCAGGCATTTCCCCCCGGAGTAACGCGCACCTCACGGAACATGCCTGGCATGTGGTATAGCAAGTGGCAGTGGTATGCCCATCGCCCCATCGCATCTGCAGTTACGAGATAACTGATTTTCGAACCCGGCTGGACAATGATCGTATGCTTGCGAGGAATATACCTTGGATCTTCTGTTTCTAGCTCACTCCACATACCGTGCAAATGAATGGGATGGGTCATCATAGTGTCGTTCACCAGAGTAATCCTGACCCTTTCCCCAAATTTCAGCTGTACGGGCTCCGCATCGGCGAACTTAATGCCATTCATGGACCACATGTATCGGTTCATGTTACCGGTAAGGTGTAGCTCAATTTCCCGGCTAGGTTCCCGAGGATCAGCGGTAGGGTAATAATTGCAAATATCCCGGTAAGTCAGAACTCGCCTACCCAGTACCTTTTGATGGTTTCGTAGGCCAATGCCCGGATCATCGAGGCCATTTCGAGGCGCGTCGGCTCGCATGTCGACATTCGGACCAAACTCGCTGGGCGCGTGGACGATCGGCAGCGTACTGCCATATCCGGCCCTGCCCAGCGCTGCCATGTCAGTTGAAATCTCCATTTCGTTCACGACATGCATACCCCCACTGGCGGCCTGCCCCTTGGATTGCATAGCAGTGTGCTGGCTGTGGTTCATGCCATTCATTCCTCCCATAGATGAGGAGCCATCGCTCATACCCGACATGTCATGCATAGCATGACTCATGCCCATTCCCATATCGCGATGACCGAGAATGGGAGCCACATCCATTTCAGGAACAACGGCAACCAAACCGGGGTTGGATGCCAACGTCCCACGCGCGTAGCCTGACCGATCTATTGATTGCGCGAATATCGTATAGGCACTGTCATCGTCGGGCTCAACGACTACATCATAGGTTTCAGCCACACCTATACGAAATTCATCCACTGTGACTGGCTCGATATACTGTCCATCGGAGGCAACGACGGTCATTTTCAAGCCGGGTATACGTACGTCAAAAATGGTCATTGCTGAAGCGTTGATGACTCGCAAAAGCACTTTTTCATCGCGCTTGAAAAGGCCCAACCAACCCTCTTCAGGCGTCACGCCGTTAATCAGATACGTGTAGGTATAACCGGTGACGTCAGAAATGTCCCGATCACTCATACGCATTTCATTCCACATTTTTCTATCATTCCAGGTCTGCGCAACACCCTTGTGCTTGATCTCCTCCCAGAGATCGACAGCAGTCCGTTCTTGAAAATTGTAGTAATCAGACATTTTCTTAAGTTTGGCGTAGACGCTTTCCGGCTCCTCGTCCGTCCAATCCGATAGTTGCACGACATACTCACGGTCATAGGTAACAGGATTCTCTCCCAGCGGGTCTATAACGATGGCGCCGTACATGCCGGTCTGTTCCTGAAAGCCCGAGTGGCTGTGATACCAATAGGTACCGCTCTGGTTGACATCAAACTGGTACTCGAACGTCTCTCCGGGTTTTATCCCATCAAAACTGAGGCCGGGAACACCATCCATACCGGTGGGAAGAATGATGCCATGCCAGTGGATAGAACTATCATGAGCGAGATGGTTTGTTACGCGTAGCACGACCCGGTCACCCTCACGCCACCGCAGCACCGGCCCGGGAATGGATCCATTGATGGATGTCGCGATTCGCTCACGGCCAGTAAAATTCACCGGTTGGTAACCAATGTTCAGATCAAACTGTGTTCCGCTCATTTCTGGAACTAGCGGCTTTCCCCGAGATTCCGCAGCGGCAGTATTCCATGAAGTCCCAAGACCGTAGAGCGTACTACCTGCCACGACGCCTGTGACAAAGGTACGCCGAGTCAAACCCGGGACATTCTGTGGCGCGGACTCTCTTGTCATTCCTTCCCTGCTCCTGTTAACCCAACTCTGGCCCCTTATTTCGAACCATCTATATGTGCGTAGACTTCACTGGTACCGTCACTTTTCATCAACAATACGTCGTAGCTATCAACTCGTTCGCCCATTTCCATTCCAGGGCTTCCAATTGGCATACCCGGTACCGCTAACCCAACCGCATCGATTGGTTTCTCTTCCAGAAATTGCGTAATCACTCTTGCAGGTATGTGACCTTCAAAAAAATATCCATCCACTACGCCTGTATGGCAAGACTGGTAGCGCGGCTCTATGCCAAATTCCTGTTTTATCGCATCGAGCTGGAGGCGTTTTCTTGTATTCACAACAAAACCAGCGTCTTCGAGGTGATCCACCCATTTACCACAGCATTTACAGGACGGTTGTTTAAAGACGTCCATTTGAATGACATCACTATTACCCTGCGAACCAGAGCCTGATCGCTCGTCTGCACAGGCCACAATGAATAAGATTGCGAGCACGACGACAAGGCGCGAACTGGACTGACTGAGAGACTGTTTCAAATTGAATATCTCCTGATCCTGAATAGGTACACTGCGGCCACATTCCCACAAAGGCTAACTTGATGTAACTGAAGCGTTGAAGGGGACTCCAGCAGCCCTTTTTTCTTCAATCCGCTACTTTTCTGTCACCTTCGACTGAAGTGCTCAGCCTATAGGCTTGCCGATTACCGCATGATGACTTAAGCATTACAAAGCTGTAATGAAGTCTTCCTGGCCAAAGGCAGCGTTCAATATCCTCCTTGGGCGACACAGTTGCCCCGCTCAAGGTACCGAGTCAGTTTGCTTCACAAATGTCCATCGCCCTCAACTATATCTACTCCCTGTGATCATGCTGCCAGGGCGGGGGAAATCTGTGCTTAATGAATATAAGTACGGCAAAAAGCAGAACTTCTTCTACGATGAAAAACAGGGGACCCAATGCGAAAACCACCACCACAATAGCCTGCACAACAGTCACCCACACAAAATCAAACAATTGATCTCTGCATATCTCACATACATTTACCCGCAGATAACGATGGATTGTATTCATATGGCAAAAAAGGCACTTTTTTTGTGCTTCCATCGAATTATTCATGCTGTTCACCCAGGCGGTCAATTCTCTCTATTGGACAACTCAAAGCAGTTAGTTTGTATTTCCTTCCGCTACCAAAAATACACCGATTTTTCACGACTACGAGGAAAATGCATATTTACTTCAACCCTTTTATCAAAGATACAGTACCGAGAGGGGTAGACGTATTCTTTATCGTCGAAACATCCGAGAACCCAGCGTCTGCGACCAACTCGGGCAACAATCCCTTTACGTTATCCCGTGTTGTGTCGAACCCATCCAGACACCGAACAATGAGAAAACGCAAACGAATGAACCAATTTGTGGGCTCGCCCCAGTCAGATACTATTATGATACCGCCCGTTCTGGTCACACGGTATATCTCCGCCAATACGATACGCTTTGCAGCATGTTCCAAATGATGGAGGAAGAGGCTTGTAGTAACTACATCGAAGGAGTCACTCGCATATGGAAGCGCTTGTGCGAGTGACTCGTCATAATGGACATTCATACCAGCCCTTACCGCCAATAAACGCGCACGTCGCACCATGTCGGCATCTCCGTCAACCCCAGTTACCTGGGCAAGCGGGAGTGACTTCGATATCTTGCGACTTAGCGTACCAGTACCTGCAGCAACATCGAGAATGAACTCTGCCTTTCGTGGTATTTCCTCAACCAGCTCGCTTTTCACATAATCATCGCGAGTCGTTACCTTTACTACAGAGTCGTAGATTGAGTTTAACCAGGAATACCGCAGTGCGTGGATATACTTTTGCTGACTTTTTGACACAAGCCCAACCCCTATTCATAGATAAGTAAAGTGATTATCAAGCTTCCACTGGCTGGAATGTCAACAACTAAGATGTAGATTGGATCGAGAATAGAGCCAGATGGCATAGGTACTTCAATTCTGCCCGGGACTAGTAGTGATCGTAATTAGTTATTGGCAGACTCTACGAACTACGGGCACTTAACTTGGCATTACCCTTTCGACATAGTTACACTGCATTCGATTGCAAACCCTTTCTCTATGGGACACTTTTGAGACACTATAATCCGGGCTTTGGTGATACGCTTGCGCGACAAACTATCTCACTACGAGGACCGGTTTCTATCAATCAATTATAGGTAAAGGATTATGATTTCGACTATAGAAAGTGCCCTATACATCGGGCTCGCGGGTGTACTGGCACAGTACCCAACGCATGCTCTGGCGGATCAAGGTAATACGTCGTATGGTTTAGATGCTCTGGCAAACGCAAATTTTTACTCGTCGTATAATTCCGCTTTTGGCGAGCAGTCCCTCTCTAGTATTACAGATGGTGACTTCAATACGGCCATTGGCTATTTTTCGCTCCAACTTAATACAACCGGCTATAAGAATACAGCCAGCGGTGCATACGCGCTAGCTAACAACACCGAAGGGCTTTTCAACACGGCCAATGGCTATTCTTCGCTCGAATACAATGCATCCGGCAGTGACAACACGGGTAATGGCGCTTTTTCACTCCGTTACAATACCAGTGGCGATTACAACACTGCGACTGGCTCATACTCCTTGTTTCAAAACACCTTGGGCTCGAACAATACCGGCAATGGCTATCTTTCACTTTTTTCCAATACCACCGGTGATCTAAACACGGCCATTGGGTTTGAGTCGCTCCATGCCAATACTACTGGTACTGAGAATACCGCCCTTGGTGGTTCTTCGCTCTATAGCAACACCGCTGGTGACTACAATACAGCCAGCGGTGCCCTTTCGCTCAGAAACAACACTACAGGCTCGTATAATACAGCTATGGGCTACAGGTCACTTATTAACAACACAACCGGGTATGAAAATACGGCCATTGGTAGCTTTTCGCTTCGCAACAACACCACCGGCTATTTCAATACCGCCAGCGGTATCTCTTCGCTTGGCAGCAACACCACCGGCTATTTCAATACGGCCAGTGGTGCTAGTGCGCTCAATGAGAACACGTCCGGAATTTACAACACGGCCAATGGCTACAGTGCTTTGCGTTTCAATATTACCGGGAACCACAACACGGCCAGCGGTGCCAACGCCCTATATAGTAATCGTGGTGATGAAAACACAGCCAGTGGATCTCATGCCCTCTACAACAACAGCACGGGGAAGTCGAATACGGCGGTAGGCAGTGGCGCGATGTATCTCAACTCGCGCGGTAAGCTTAACTCGGCAGTGGGCTCGGCCTCGATGGCAGAAATTGTCGATGGCAGCTGGAACAACGCTGTCGGCAGCAATTCGTTGCGTTCCATTACCAGCGGGAATGGTAATTCCGCGCAGGGTTTTGCCGCGCTATACAACACCACTACTGGCTCTAACAACATGGCCATTGGCAATACGGCGGGCTATTCCAACGTGACTGGCAGTGGCAATGTCTTTCTCGGCTGGAATGCGGGTTTTTTTGAGCAAGGCAGCAACACACTGTACATCTCCAATAATCAGCACACGCCATTGCTGTACGGTCAGTTCCACTCTACACCCAGCTCCAACAAGCTCGGGATTGGAACTAGTACGGTTGCCTCCGGTGACACTATCGCGGTTTGGAATGGCGCACACCTCACCATGGGAGGCGTGTGGGCGAATGCTTCTTCACGTGAACTCAAAGACAATATTCGAATCCTCAGCACCGAGGATGCCAATGCGGCATTGGAAGCCCTCTCGCCGGTTCGCTATGTATACAAGAATTCCAGAGATGAAGAGTATGTCGGCTTTATCGCGGAGGATGTTCCTGATTTAGTGGCAACCAACGATCACAAGTCGCTGTCGCCGATGGACATTGTGGCGGTGTTGACCACGGTGGTAAAGCAAGAAAGAGCCAGGGCGGCTGAGAAAGACGCTGAGATTGCCGCTTTACAAGATGCCCTCGCCAAGCAAGACAGGCGTATGCTGCAAATGGAAATGGCCCTAGCTGAGATGCTGCGTAATCAGTCTCCAGAGAAAAATACTAGTGCCATTAACTAATAGTACCGGGTACATAGTTTACATTTCCGGCGGCAGGCGCTCCGGCACAAAAGGATTCGCAGCCGGCTCGACCCGCCCCTCTTCATCATCTAAGAATCCTAGATCATACACCATAAAGCTGGGATCCGGCCTCCCGGCAAGCCAAATCTTGTCATCAACTTCTCAAACTCCCACAGTTTAACTAATATCAGAGTTGGGGCTTGTACCATACCAAGGTCGGTCAATTTTTGGGAAGCGCCCTGCAGTTCGGCCTGTAAGCAGTGCGTTGCGATGTCACAATTCACGTGAGCCATGCACTGGCACGCAAATCAAGAAGGAAACAATTCCCCACGATCCCATTGTTATGTCTGATTAGACGACAGTGTTTGTAAGATGCCGCACTGCTCAACCGTTCGCTCGTTTGAGCAATGGCCGCGTAACGTCTTCAACTGCTGGCTTAAGTGGGTCAACTCACGAATTCTTGCCTCAACTAGTTGAATGTGTGTATCCACTATGCGAGTTACCCCATAGCACTGAGTACCTGGAGAGCATTTAAATATCAATAACTGGCGGATCTCCGACAAACTGAGGTCTAGGCCGCGACAGAGCTTGATAAATTGCAGTTGCGCTGCGTCGGCCTCATTGTAAAGGCGAAAATTACCTTCACTTCGCCGAGCAGTTGGCAGCAATTTTTCTTTTTCATAGTAGCGGATAGCTTGTACCGAAAAGCCCGTTAGCTTTGCCAGTTCACCGATCTTCATGGCAGGGTCCATACGCTCTCTTGACTCTATAGTAGCTATAGAGTTTAGACTACGAAACGTGGCTATAACAAGAGGTGTCTGTGACAGATCAATGTGACAAATGTGACCGTTATGGTGAAAGCAAAGCGGAAGTGCAGGTGCCAGGCAATGGTGACCTTCGCCCGAACGGTTTTGTCAGCGAATACGATGTCCCCAAGATGGACTGTCCCTCAGAGGAGGGTCTGATTCGTATGGCACTAGAGGGTGTAGAACCACCAGTCGTTCTGGATTTTGATACTCCCAATCGCAGGGTGCGTGTCTTTCATGGAGATAACGCAGACACTATCGAAAAGCTGATTGACTCAGTGGGCCTAGGCGCCAAACGCAAGAGAACCGCTTCTGTGTCCGGCGATGAAACTAGTCGGGCGCAGCAGACCGTACAGGGAGAGGCACAAAAGGAAACCGGCGTTCTCAAGTGGCTGTTAGCAACAAACGGCATTATGTTTCTGGTAGAGATCGTGGTTGGCTGGTGGGCACAATCCACGGGCCTGATTGCAGATTCTCTGGACATGTTTGCCGATGCCGCCGTTTATGGCGTCGCGCTATATGCAGCCGGCCACAGCGCGCGGATGAAACTGCGCGCAGCGCATTTCTCCGGCTGGTTACAAGTGATTTTGGCCCTTGGTGCCTTAAGCGAGGTGGTAAGGCGTTTTGTGTTTGGCAGTGATCCGCACTCCAGCTTGATGATGTCCTTCGGCCTAGTTGCATTGGCGGCCAATGTTTTTTGCCTGCTGCTTATTGCCCAGCATCGAGAGGGCGGGGCGCATATGAAAGCCAGTTGGATTTTCTCAGCCAATGATGTGATAGCCAACCTGGGGGTCATTCTTGCCGGTGGCTTGGTCGCCTGGAGCGGATCACGTTATCCGGATTTGATCATCGGGTTTATTATAGCCGGGATTGTTTTGAACGGTGCACGCCGAATTTTGCAACTTAGATCCTGAAGAAGAGGGTGCGATGAACGCTACCAAGACACCAACCTATATCCCGGCTTTAAAATATCACGTCTTAACGCGTTATTATGACAGGGTGGTTGCCCTGACTACCCGAGAAGGGCGATTCAAGCGCGCACTGCTAGACCAGGCCAGCCCACTTGTGGGGCAACACCTACTCGATATCGGGTGCGGGACGGGTACATTGGCGCGAATGCTTGCCGAACGAGAAGAGTCGTTGCAGATCATCGGACTGGATGCTGATCAGGGTGCGCTCGAACAGGCAAAAATCAAACTTGCCATGATGGATAAGCGCGTGAGCTTACAGCACGGGTTTGCGCAGGACATGCCGTTTGAAACAGCGAATTTCGACGTTGCGGTGTCGAGTTTGTTCTTCCACCACCTGAATCGGCGACAGAAACTGGACACCTTGAGTGAAATCCATCGTGTCCTTAAACCAGGAGGACGATTACACATCGCCGACTGGGGTAAGCCAGCATCGCTGGTCCAACGAGGCTTATTTTTGTTGGTGCAGTGTCTTGACGGCTTTGAATCAACTCGGGACTGTGTGGAAGACGTGCTCCCCATTTTGCTTGAAGAGGCAGGATTTATTGATGTTGCCAGAGGCGCCTGTGTGCCAACTATTCTAGGTACTATTCGATTGATACAATCAACGGTAGGCAAAAACTAAAGATGTGGAATGCGGTGGTTTGGCATCGGCTGTCGGTATTAGGGACATGGTTCGAAAATATTCGGTATTACCGAGAGCGCATTATATGATCCATATAGCATCTGTGTTATCGTTTCTCGATAGACGAGTTGCCAAACGAATGATATGCACTAAAGCCAATGCTTAAATTTCGCCGCACGATAGCCATGTTCATTTTGACTCTGCTTACCTGCCAGTCGGTGATGGCGGGTGTGGGCGAGCATTTCGCGACTTTCTCCGACAGTAATGTCGAAAGTAGCCTTATCCTTCATGCCGACGACCATTTTTCCAGCAATCAGTCCGATCACGGGCAATCAGGTTCCGGGGATTTAGTTGACACAAATTGTTGTCATGCCCACGGCCACTGCCACGTGTTGGCTTTAGGCTGTCAGATTAACTCCATGTCTGCATCCTACGGG
>TARA_R110002049_G_scaffold133066_1_pt1 | contig 15611 bp, 15 predicted proteins | sample TARA_R110002049 | Tara Oceans TARA_R110002049 (sample SAMEA4396941) | marine metagenome | biome: Polar Biome; feature: [SRF] surface water layer (ENVO:00010504); material: water (ENVO:00002006), including particulate matter (ENVO:01000060) such as... | depth 5 m | reverse complement strand
CCAATTTGGAATCGTATTCCTTTTGGCCACCCTCCAGTTCCGGTATCGGGACCTGGTTGTTCTCTATGGTCGGTTCTTCGTCCTCGCCCAATACCAACATGGCATAGCCTCCTATAAACAGGAAGATGCAAATCAGCACAGCTGAAAAAATGAGTTTATTCTTTTCTATCTTCATTTTGATATGTTTTTAATTTATTGTCCATTATGGACTTTACGTAATGTGCTCTCAAAAAAATCGGTGATCAGTAGGCCGTGGGTGTTTCTTGGAAAGTTCCTGTCAACGTGAACGAGGTATCCCGTTGTGATAAGCTCATAAGTGTCGGTCACTGACCCCCTGTTGATTTCAAATAAGGTTTTGGTTTCGAACTTATAGGGCTCGTTTTGAATATCAACTTTTGATTCGCTATTCAATACCTTTTGCACCAGCGAGTATTGCAGCAAACGGTTATAGACCCCATCGGCCTTTTTTTGACGGTACAGGGCATCCACGGAACTATTGCCCAGCCATAGGGCTTTTTCCAGATTCTTCTCATAATTGCTGGCATCTATGTTATAGAAATAGGTATGGAACAGTTCCAAATGTGCCAATGTCTCTACCTTTAGGTTTTCCCGTTGGGAAACCAGTTTTAGGGGAATAACGCTGCCATCGGCATTGACCACAAAGGCATTATTGACCGTTTCTTTATGCAACTTTACAACCATCAATACGGAAACGGTACACGTAACTGTTGCCCCGATGATGACCGCCAAAACGATAAAACGGTTGGTCCTGAGGACGTCATAAATATTTTTATAGGGTATTTTCATTTTTCTTTATGATTTTTATGATAAATGCACCTTAGGTGCTGTCTTAACCAGCAGCAAATAGCTTGAACACAAAAGAGGTAGCCCTGCGGTAGAGCTTGAACTTCAGGAACACGATAAACCCGATGGAGGCACATTCTATGAGCGGAGCAAAGAACTCACCGCCCCAATCCGTGCCAAACAGGTCGCCCCAAAAGTTGGTGTTGATTTCCGTGTAGAGCGTATTGATGAACACATTGACCAAAAAGAAGGCCGGCACCAACATATACACCCCAGCATATAGTTTGAAAAAGTTATATGCTAGTTCTCGGAATTTTTCAAATACCGCCAAACTGATGACCAAAGGGAAGAATGCCTGCATGATACCGAGCAGGAAAAACCGCTCTGCCAAGAACAACGGATAGATAAACAGATCCATCATCCATAAGATTACCCCAACGATGAACGCCAGCATTTTTAGACCATAAAGGGGCGTTACCAAGGCTTCGTACAATATGGCCATTGCCTTTTTGGCGGCCTCCAGGGCGCCCACATCCTGTTCCAAATCAACATCCTGTAACTGCAATGGGAGGAGCGCTGGGGCCGTGTCCCGGTAATGGGATTCGATGGCTACCAGTATGCCATCAAAGACAGCCAATACCTGTGTTGAAAAAATGACCAAAATGACAATGGCAAAGTTCTTGGCCAGTTCCACAGGGGTCAATCCCCAACTATGCCCATCCGTGGAGGCAATGCCCTCATTGTATTTTTTAAGGACATTGATCAGAAAGAAGAGCACGGCCAATGTCTTCATCCCGGTAATGGTGTACTGGGAAAAATCACTGTTCTTTATGGTCTGAAAGACCGTATCCACATATTCCAATCCTATCCCTAAAAACATGGCCTATCAATAATCGGTTTGACGGTTGTTGATCTGGTCCTGCATTTTTCGGAAGGAAATAATTTCCTTGTACCTTCGGGTCCTGGATTCCGCTTCCGCCACCATTTCATTGGATCGGGTCTCGTAATCCTTGAGCACGGCCGCACGTTCTGCGTCAGTCATCTCTAGATAATCGTTGGTCAATATCTTGTTGACATAATCCACACTTTCCATCGAACGTTCAATGATTTCCTCAAAGGATCCTGTGACCCGGTTGATTTCCTCGGGCTTGATGTAAGGGGAGTTCAAAATATCCTGAAGGTCGTTCTGTACCATGTTGAACAGCTGTTGGTTGTTCTGTATCAATTGCTGCACGGCGTTGAGCTGTTGGATGACATTGCTCACCTGTTCGATACGCTCTTTTTGTCTTTTGAGAAATTCAACGGTCTTTAACAGGTTCGAGGTCTGTTTGGCGGACTCTATGAGCTGCTTTGCCAAACTGATAAAGTTGGTGTTGTCATACACCGGCATCCCTTGCGCCACACTGTGGCCATTTATTATTAAAACAAGGAATGTGGATAATGCGATTGTTCTGATTTTGGTTTTCATTTTTAAAGTTTTAAATATTAATACTAAATGCGGTTTATGACTGTTGATTGATAAATTCTTGAATAGCTTTCTCCATATCATTGGTCTTTTCATAAATCCGCATTATTTGATCGTTTTCTTGTCCATCGGTCAGGTATGCGGCAAATACTTCAGGCGGTACTTCCAATCGGAAAATGTTGCTCTCCTTCCCTATCTTGATGAACATTTCGGTATATTTCCGTGTCCCGGTAAGGTTGTTGCGGATGGATTTTAACTGGTTCAGGTCGTGACTGGACAGGTTGAGCCTGCTTTTCAGTTCGGCATAGCCCTTTTCGTTGCGAAGACTGTAAATGACCTGCGTATTTTCCAGAATACTCGCCGATGTGGAGTTATTGGGCAGCTGGTTGATGGATTGCAGGATAATCCCGATCGCCCCGTTCTGCTTCCGAATGGCCTGATAATAGAATTCGACGCTTTCCAGTACATTTCCAAATTTGAGCTGTTTTGCAAACTCATCGAACAGGATGATGCCCTTTTCGGCCTTGTTCCGCCAAATCGTTCTCTGGATGGCAGACTTGATCAATTTTAACATCACCGAAAGGATTTCCTTGTTGTCCCTGACTTCATCGAGTTCAAACACGATCAATCTTTTGTCCTCGATTTTATAAGTCTGATCCTCACTCACATTGAACAGGAAGCTATATAGGCCATCGTCCACATATTCAGAGAGAATGTGCAGAAAATCATAGAGGTTGAAATGTTGCTCTTGAATATGGAGCTCTTTTAAAAGCGTGTCTTTTTTGGCATCGACAAATTGGTACAGATTTGCCAATGAGTGGGTGTCACCGGCACCATTTTGGTAGTAATACCGAAGCACTTTTTTGATGGCCACTTCTTCAGCTTTGGTGGTTGCCTTTCCGGAAGCGAGCAGTTCCAGTATGAACATGCCCAAATCTTCCAAGCGTTCCGGCCCCACATCGTGGGGATTTGAAATGTAAAACGGATTGATGCCCAGATTCTTCCCTTGTTCATAGCGCAGGATGATATGGTCATCTGGATAGAGTTTGGCAAACTTTGCATACGACCCACCCAGATCAATAATCACTAATCGAACATTTTGCTCAAAATATTGGCGTAGGATATTATTGGCCAGGAAGGATTTTCCCTCGCCCGTAGGGGCGAAAATGGCAAAGTTCCGGGCCTTGATGCGCTTTTTCTTTTCATCCCACACATCTTTCAATACCGGAATGTTATACTGCCTATCATTAAAGATAATGCCCGTTGCATCCGACAAATAATTTGTATTGTTCAGGTACAGGCAAAGGGCGTGCTTCAGGTCGGTCACATATAAATCCTCGTTGGAAAAGTTGGAAGTAAAACAGCAATAGGAGTTCAAAAAATAGTTTTTCCGTTCTTCGCCTTTTGGGCAGTATGGCACGATATCCAGTTCCTTGAACTCCGTCTTGATCTTGGAGGCGATGTTGTCCAGTTCTTGAGCTTCCCGGGCCCAGAACACAATGTTGAGATGTCCCCTGATTATCCTGGACGAATCGTCCTGATTTATCTTGGCAACGATGTCCTCGATTTTCTTTAAGATGGCCTTGTTCTGCGTTCCAAAGTTGGAACTTTTGTTGAGCTCCTCGATTTTCCTTTCCAGCAGTTTTCGCCATTTGTGTTTATCGTCCAGATAGATGATCTGGTTGACGATATGGTTCTCATTGAGGTTAAGTCCCAATCCATCGATAAATCCCTGGTGGAACACAAAGTCGTCCGAAGTGAACCTGTCATTGGTCTTGCTGCTCTGTACCACATCTCCAAAACACAGTTCACTGTTGATGGCGAGCACATCAAAATAATGGTCGCCGATATCGATATTGTCTTTTTTCAATTGGATATCGGTGTCGAAACCCTCATTGAATCCATTGAAGTAATCATTGGTCAAGGACAGGATCTTATCAGGACCCAATGGCATCAACGATACCTTCTGGCTGTTATTGACAAAGGAAACGGCATCGTTTACGGAAGCAATAAACTCCTTTACGGTATGGTCCATTTGCTTATGGATGCCCTTTTCGACCTTACGGAACGGATTGGTAAATTTAGAAGCGTTCAACGCCTTGTTATGCGGCAGGACAAAGAATAGATAGGAAACATGGTCAACGAATTCACGACCTTTAAAATAATCATGAGTCGTTTTTTGCAGAAAAGTACGGTTGGGCAGCTTATCTGCCATATAGTGTGTTTTTTGATAAACATCTTGCTTATGGATTACCGTTCCTACGGGCAATGACTTGAATGCCTGGAACCACGAACCATGGATGTCCTCAAAATCGGGTTCGGACAGGGAATATATCTCCGGGAGCTTGGCTTTATAGCACAGTACCACATTGCCGTTATTGGCGAAAACGATATGGCCATGGATGTCCAATATGGGATGGTATGTGGATAGGTTAATCTTCTTCATAGCGTAAGTGGCTTTGCTTTTTGTTGCTGATGGTGTGCGGAAACACCTTTTTAATGTGCAATAAAGCCGGATTCTTTGTGATATGGGTCAATGAGATGTACAGTACCGCATTAAGGGCAAGCACCGATACGATAACCGTAAAGCTGAACGAAAAAATGATGAACAATAACGAGCCGATAACGGATGTCATCATCAAGGCGAACAGTGATATGGGCAGTCCCATGATCACTGCACGCTTGCGTATATTTTTATAGACCTCGAACTGTTTCATGTTATACAACAATTCCGATGAGATAGGTAAAAATGCCCACGACCGCCCCTGCTATCAGTACAAAGACCAATACACGGGTAATACCTTTTTTCAGGTCGGCATTCTCGCCAAAGAAATGCCCGGCATTGAACAGGAAGCCTACCAGGAAGATGACCCCAAGGATAATTGGAAAGATGGTTCTAATGGTATCGGAAACATCGTTTACGGAATCTTCGATTCCCCCGATCTGTGCAAATGTGCTGCTTGAAACAAACAACGATAGGATGGTTACATAAAGTGATTTTTTCATATCAAACTGGTTTAGGTTTTACATCAATTTTGATATTTAAAAATACTGTATATTGCAATTCAAATAATTGATTATCAGTAAATTGTGAATAAAATAAATTTTGAAATCAATTGTTTTTATTTGATGCGGATTGGCATCAAATCGTATGAAAATCGGAAAGTGCTATGTTGATAACTCAAAAGCTTTTAAAGCTCGTCAAGCCCAAAAACGTCAGTTTTGTGATTTTGCTGTTAAAAATCTGCTTTGCTTTTGGACAGGATTTGCACGCTAAAAAAGTGATTGTTATTGATCCTGGACACGGTGGAAAAGATTCCGGTGCCATCGGAATAAATGGAGTCAAGGAAAAAGAAGTTGTCCTGAATATTGCTTTGGAAATTTTAAAGCTTAACGAAAAGTCAAAAACACCATTGGGTATTTACTTGACCCGTTATAAGGACACTCTCATTTCGTTATCGGATAGAACTAAACTGGCCAAGTCACTGAATGCTGATTTGTTTATTTCCTTGCATTGTAATCATTCTGAGAATCCTAATGCCCGAGGGATTGAAGTTTATGTGGTCAATGTTATGTTACAGTATTCAAAGGATTCCACTTGGTTTGCATTTCAATTGCAATCTGCAGTAAAAAAGAAATTAGGTTTTGAAAGTAGGGGTGTCAAATTTGCGAATTTTCAGGTGCTGCGGGAAACTATTGAATATTGTCCTTCCGCGCTTTTCGAATTGGGATTTTCGAGTAATTGGAATGAATCTAACTATCTCAATAACTCAGATAATTTTCAGATTTTGGCTTTGGTGGTTTTGGAATGTATAACTAAAAATATAAGTAGTAATGAAAAAATTGGGAATTGAAATATTTAAAAACATCAAAGATTTGATATTACTTTTGTTCAACTATGTCCTAATGTATTTTAAAAAAAACCAATAGTAAGTATTTATGGATAATACGACTATATAATTATGAAAGGGCAATCAAATTATCTAACTAGCAAGGAAATAAGAAAAGAGTTAAAGATATCAGCTTGCGAACTTATGCATATGCGAGAATCTGGTAAGTTGAAATTTGTGAAAAAGGGAAATGCTTATTTATATGAGAATAACTAATTTCTCTTAAAATTCAGTTTGAACATTCTTTTTAGTACATACTCTACCACAGTTCTGAAATTTGCTAAATCTGAATCAGAAACTGTAACAGCAATTCTTTTATGCACTAACTCGCATCGCAAATTATAAAAGTAATCTATTTTACTCCAGATACCGTTTTTGAATCTAATGTGGTTTTGAACCTCCGTATGTATTTGGGTTCTATTTCCCATAATACTTGCTAGTCTGTTGGCACTATATCTTGTGCCTGAATCATTTACTAGATAATCTTTAAATGCTATTTCTAAAGTGCTATCTAATAAAAGTATGGCAATTCTATTTTTTTGCTCAATATTTAATTTGGAAATTTCTTCAACTGCGATAATAGCTTCGTAATGTCCTTTCGTCCACGGTTTAGCTAACGCAACTTCTTTATTGTTTTTCTTTATTAAATCAATATACTTAATTTTTTTAGGACCACGTCTAATGACTGGAACGTGAATTCTTGCAACACTAGAAAAATCAGAAAGTGTTTCTCTTATAATATTACCAGAGTTATATTTAAAGACCTGATTGGGCCAATCCCCTGACCAATTTTTTGACATAGCAGCATAAGTGGTAAAAATTCTCTGTATATGTTCAGCAATTTCTAAAAAGGTTTTATGCTTAAAATCAACATTAGACTTACTGCTGTTCCAAGGCATTAAATCTACTGCGCCAGTTAATTCAACAATAACTCTTACCAATGAATAAGTTACGTGTGGTTTTCCAATCTTGAAGGGTGAATTAAATCCTATCTCATCTCCTTTATATGCTCTAGAGATTAATCGATTATTACAGTAAAAGTAAACACCATATTCACTTATATTGGAATCTCCTTCTTTATGTGATTTTGTTAACCCTCCGGTAATCGTTAGTTGAATTTCATCTCTATCTTTGAATTTAATTGGCCCTGAACTTTTAACAGGTTCATATTCTGGGGGAAAAGACCAATTATTAAAAGTTTTAGGCATAACTTCATCATCGTTAATTCTTATAGAAATTCCTCCTTCTGTTAAAAACATTGCATATGTAGAAGATAGGTGTTCGATTAAATCTTTATGCTTATTCTCGTCAATACGTTCGCGAAGTACATTTAGTTTTATTTCGGTTGTATTTTCTTCAATGTGAGATACTTCATAAACAGGTAGTGTCCAATTGTCTTCATCTTCAATCCAATCATCGTTTATTTCAACTAATAGGGTTTTTGAATCACCATTGCGAGAGTAAATTTTTATGTCTTTTGAAAGAGCTACAACAGCTCTTTTAGAACCAACACCAAAAACACCAATAATTTCTTCATTAATATTTTCTCTTGATTGTCCTGGTCCGATAATTAAGGAAATATCTTCTTCTTTGATGCCACCACTGTTATCTTTTACGTTAATTGATTGTTGTTCATAATCCAAATCAATGTCTATACAGAGTGATTCTTTTCTGCCATTAAATATCCAATTGTCTATTGCATTATCAATCAATTCACATAAGGCCAGATGCAAGTGATAATCAGCAATTATCGAAAGATAGATTCTTTTTGAAGGTATTGCTGATATTTCATTTAGATGGTTCTTCAAATCGATTTCTTAATCATTTTTAGTTAATATTCAAAAGGAATACACGGATATCATAATTAGTTTTTTAAGTTCTTACATCGTAAAAATGAGGAATATACTTATAGGATTTTTTATACTTTCTCAAATCGGATTCGGAAATTATTTTCATCTCTAAAAGCTCTTCTTCTTTTGTATAAATCTTACTATTTATAAGTTCGACTTCTTTTCTGGTTAAATTAGGTATTTCTACTTTATATGGTTCTTCTTGTAAAATAGAAAAGTCAAAATCAGTTAAGTACATATCCTTAATTTCAGAAGGGTTTGAATGTATTACTCCACCGAATGTATACATATTTGCACCACGATTTTCTTGATATACAATATTAAACAATTGTGTGAAATTCAATTCGGTATCAACCTTTGAACGGTTCAATAGAATATTGTTAATATGATTGGTAATCATTTTTTTGATGGTATTGTGATTGCTTGATGACGAGAAGTCTTGGTTAGAAATGTCAAACGGTACTAGACTGCTAAATTTTTCCTTGAATTGGTCTGTAGTATATTCAACTCGTGATTCGTCATCTTTTAATTCCTTATTACAAGTAAGGATAAAAACACTTCCCTCTGGAAGCTTACTAAACAAGGTTGTAATATCATCAAACATATAGTTATCTAGGCTATTATCATAGTCCAACCAGATAAGAGATTTTTTATTTAAATCAAGACTGTTTAATGCCGTAGTTGTACTTTCATTGATGATTTTAATGAATGAAAAAGGTGAATTGTAAGATAATTTTTCTAAGCTAAAGTTACCGGCCTCGATGCTTATCATTTCATCAATATGAAGTTCTTTATGAAATAATTTGAAATCTGTAAACGCTAATCCGCCAAGTCCGATATATTGATAATTCCCTTTGAAATGGTTACATATTCTTTGAAGGCAAGCTAGCATCATTTTCCTTTCGGTAAACTTAAAAGGCCTTATTTCATAGTTTAGGTACTTAGGACTATTCATATATTAATTGATTTCTTCCATTTTAGTATAATAGTCAAAGGTGTATTCTCCAAGTTGTTTAAAACTTGATACTCCAGAATGATTTCTAGCCTTATTAGCTATCTCTCTATCTGCATTATAAGCTATCCTAACATAGTCCTTTTTTTCTGCTATTACATCAATACTAATTTGAGGTCGGACAAAGGTTCTCGAAGCAGCAACTACTACGGTTTTTAGGTCACTTACTGAAATCTTATCTTCTTGTTCACCAAGAATTTTTCTATAATCATTTGCTTCATTACCTAATTTCCGTACTTCTTTTAAAAAGCCTAATACAGAAGTCATAGCCTCTCTCATAAAAAAGAGAACGTTTTTATAAATTTCAGAAGTGGTATCAATACCTTTTTTTGTTGTGGTTAATGGAAGTTTCAAGGTGTCTTCTGCATCGAGAAAAAGTACGCCTTTAAACATTACATAATCCACGTGCCATTTTGGTATGTTTGAAGTGTCCCACCCGGTTGCTGCGGACTTATCTTCTTCAAGAACCAATCTATCGTTACAGTATACGTACCACCCCGAAGTTTTTGGATCTCCAACGTGGCTTAAGCCAGCTGCAATCCTAAACTTAACACCGTTTATTTCTCCTTCGTGTAAATAAGGTTTTGATTCTTCATTGAATAATACGATACCTCGTTTTTTTAATTCTTTACCATTCAAAATGATGGTTAAACCTTTCTCAAGACTAAAATTTAGAAAGCGCTCTATATCCTCTTCAAGTTCGCCTAAAAATTCAGTATCATTAAAGATGCTTGCCACTTCTGGTTTGAGATTCGTAACTTGTATAAAAGTTCCATTTTCCTCCAAATTGTCTGTTGCATCAGTTATAAATTGGAAATTAAAATTCCAATCTTCGACTTCTATGGTCTGTTCATTCTCATCCTTAACAGTTGCTTTTTTATTTTTCCATTCTTGAACATCAACATCAATTTGAAAGTGGTTTTCATCGGTTTTTGTTTCGACCTCAAAATTCATCCCCATTTTAAAGAGGGCTCTCTTCATTCCTACACCAAAACGTCCAATTGAGCCTGTGTTTAGAATGATTTCATCTGGTCTTCCAAACCTAAAGGCATATTTTTTTGCCGTCTCTAGTGAAAACCCTCCACAATTATCCTTAACTGTAAAAGCCTCACCGCTTAAAGTAATTTCAATATATAGACCTTCGTAGTTTATAGAGTTTATTGAATTAGCCCCATCAATTGAATTATCCAATAAGTCTAATATTGCGTCCTTTATGGAAATATCCCTAGTAATCATCTCAATGAAAAACGTTTTTGTCGGATTTCCGTTTATTAGTCCTGCCATCTTATATGTTTCTTAACCCTTGATTAATTTTATCAGTCAAAAAGTCAAACCCATCAAATTTTGGATTTTCTTTTAGTTCGCTATCCAATAATTCTAAACCTTCATCAATATGAAGCTTTATATATTTTGGTATACTTTTATCTGTTTTATAAAGCCCATAATGGGTGCAAATTAATCCAACATATATATTTTCATAATCGCCCATCAGAACAGATTTGGAATATTCTTTCCCGCCAGAATCCTTTATATCTTTTAAGTCCAATTTTCTATCTTGAGACAAAGAGTATGTAAGTGCTAATCTTGCGATTACGTTCTCTTTTCCCAAATTTAGTTTTCGTGAAAGCTGAGCTACAACTTCTCTATTTTCCTTACTTGTACTTATTTGCTTAAACATAGGTTTCAGAGTTTAATTCATCAAAAACCCTCTCTAAATCGGTCTCTACAATTTTTGATGCATTGTGATGAAGATTGTTGATTAAGAAAGATTTATGAAGGTTTGGTTTTAACAGGTCGTATTCTCTTTTGGTCAATTCTTTTTCCAATAGAGGTAAGAGCACTACCTGATTTGAAATCATTGGGTAAAACTCTTCAATAATACTTTTGGAATGGTATTTATCAAACTTTTGAAGAGGACTATCTATAAAGACAGGAAATGTTATCCCTGATTCATCAACCAATGCCTTTAATAAAGCTGTTGCATATAATTGTTGTTCGCCTTTAGATAGTGTTTCCTTTCTAATAATTTGTTTATTACTGTCATATAGATCAATATTCATTGTGTCCTCATCAATCTGAATTCTTACTTCGTCAATGAAATTGTCCTTATGCATCAACTTATTAAGACTTAATTTTAATGCTTTTTGAAGTGTATATTTTTTCTCTTGTTTTATCTTTAGAATTAGGGAATTTATTCTTTCTAAAAGATTTTCGGTTGCTTGGTACTTCTTATTGTCCGAATCAACCAATTTGAATTTTTTTTCAAGCTCAGACACTAATTTTTTATCTGAATTATTCTTAGCGCTCAATGTTCCTTGCTCAATCAATAAAATGTTTTCTTTCGTTTTAAGCTCTTCAACCATTTTCTCAATCTGGGCTTTTTCGTCACGGAGCTTTTTAGCTAGATGGTTATCTTTTCTAGCCTCCGCTTGTTTAATTTTACTTGAAACCCTGAAGAAAAGTACTCTGTTGTTTTTTTCCTGTTGAACTATTGATTTTAATTGCGAACTGAAAGAGCTTTTTAGGTTTGAGTATAAAGCTTGAAAATCTCTATACTCATCTTCTCCAAAAGCTATTAATACTTCTGTTGGATTCGATTCGTTTTCAAACCGTTTTTTTAATGATGATTCTATTATGTTCTGAACTATCGATGTGTTTGATAAATTACATTTTCTGAGTTCTTCATTTATTTCTTTAGAAAAAGTTGTCATTTCCTTTTTTAGTAACTCATTTGAAATACTAGAATTTTTATGTTCATTTTCAAGTTGGTTTTTGAATTGAACTAGCTTTTTACCTGCGATAACAAGTGGTGCTAATTCCAAAAGTGAAGACAACTCAGCTTTTATTTGATCAGATTCCTTTTTGAGGGTGTTTCTTTCCTTTTTTAGAAGGATCAATTCATCCAGGGTAATTGCATTACCTTCACGAATAAGTTTTTCTTGAATTGAGTTGCTTTTGGCATTAAGACCAGCTAGTTCTTCTTTATTTATTTGTTGCTGTTCTAAATTATATTCAAGTAGTTTTGCAGATTCACTTTCTCGTTCCAATAAATCATCTAATTGAACTTTTTCCTTTTCAGATATACCTTTTCGCAATAATTTAGAAGAGAGCGATTCTAGGTTTTTCTTTAGTTCTTCATATTTTTTTATGCCCAATACTTCTGAATAAGCACGGTTTAAGCTTTTTAATTCTTCTTTGGATTTTGCTTCGGCTAGAGATACTATTTTTTCAGCATCAAAAAAGAAAAACTTGGCTATTTCCCGTGGTAATATAAAATCATTTATAAAAAGGTCATAGCCAACTTCTTTTGTCAATTCATTTTCAATGCCATCTATTAGGATGCTTAATTTTTCCTCATCATTTTCTAGGTCATAGGATCTTCGTATAGATATTGAATTACACGGTAGCGCAGGAATAGAAAGTTCCTCTAGTTTGATATCAACATAGAAACTTTTTTCTGAGTCATCGGTTTTATTCTCAATTTCTCTATTTAGGAGCGACTTTAAGAAAGGTTGATAGCCCCCAGAGTATTTGATATCTAATCGATACTTGTTTTCAACTTGCCCCATTAGCTTGCCATAAAAAGCCCAAAGTAATGATGTAAGTAAGGTAGTTTTTCCAAATCCATTTTTCCCAGCTATGATACTGATGTTTCCTTCAGAAGATGGACTGAAAGTGATATCGTTTAATCCTTTGTAAATCCTAAAATTATATAGAGTGATTTTGCTAATTTTCATTTTCCCTGCTTGTTACGAATCTTTCAATTCTGTTCTCTATATCATTATGCAGTCCATATTTCGACACCATTAGTGTTTTAGTTTCTTGAAGGGATAATAAATTGTCTATTAGATGAAAATAGTCCATGTCATCTTCACAAATTTCTTTAAGAATGCGTGTTTCAGTGTTATTTAGAGATGCAGAATTAGTTGTGCTAATATCTTTACCAAAGATTTCTCTGTATAGGTCTCCTACATTTTTGTCAAAATATAGGTCTCTATTCCAAGTGACTTGAATTGCGATAAGTTCTTGATTTGTTATCAGGAAGACATGAGGCCTCTCCTTTTGTAATTCCTTCTGAATTAAAAGCAGTTCTTTCAATTTTCGATATCTGTAACTTGGCCAATATGGCCCCCAATTTGTACCATCTTCTCTAACTGCTGGCCGTCCATCTCTTCTTTCAGGCATTCTGTTATCGTGAAGATTTCTTTCATCAACCAGACTATTGCGATATTCCAATAACGGTTTCATCCAACTCTGACCGTTCTCAATCAATGCAGACATAGATTTATCTTTTTTAACGACAGTACAGGTCCAACATCCGAAACGCGACTGTCCACAAGAAGAATGCTCTTTATCAACAACAACTGTTGGACATTCATAATCGTCTGCACTTGCATCCGAATATATCTGAAACAATATTGAATTATCAAATCCCCAAGGTGAAGGAAATGTGTTAATGATATACCATACTTCTTCTAACATCAATTCCTTTATTGGGGCATAAACATAAGTGTTTACACTTGTTTGATGTTTAGAAAGTCTTTGTCCATCAATTTCGTGTTTACGCATAGAGCGTTCTCGGGAAGCACTTTCTTCATACCTTGTCCCTAAGAGAACAATAGCCTCTCCTTTTTGGTCAATTTGCTCTAATAGAAAGTTTGAAGTTGGTTTTATTTTGAGTTTAGTGGTGCACCAACGAAAAGCATTATTTGGAACTGGGTATCCTTTCCCTAATACATTAATCCAATAGGTTTCTTCTAACAGAGGAGCTGTCTTTTTTACGATGATGGGCAAGTTCTGTTCTCTTGCCGCCACTGATATTTTACCCAAAACGTCATCTACATATGATGAAATAATTGGGTTTTCGACCAAAGTATCATTACACACAACATAAACAGGTCTTCGTAATTGAAAAGGTGTTGGCATTTGTCTAATCTTCTCCAAGGCTTTCCATACAAGTGTGAGCAAAACCGTAGAATCTTTACCGCCACTAAAACCAATTATCCAAGGTCTTTGCGATGTGTCAGCGTAGGCATATTGGTCAATAATTTCGTCAATAATTTTATCTATTTTTTTTGACATTGTATTATTCCCTATGAGGGGTGATTTAAATTTTTATTTTGACATTTTGACAAAGCTAATTTTAAAGCCCTTGCCTGAAATTTATCATTTTCAGTAGCTCTTAAAACTCTATCAGCCAACCACATTGTGTGGAGATTTTCCTTGTTTTCATCTAGCACCAAAGACAGTTGTTCAATATCCTCTTTTCTAAATGGCCTTAATCCCCTTTCCATTTTACTCAACATCGCTGCATCCATATTAAGGCTAGCGGCTAATTCTCTCAATAGCATATTTTGACGCTCTCTCAACATTCTAATATGTTCTCCAATCATTTTGTGTTCAATTGATGGCTTGACAAATTTTGAACAAAATAAGTATTTTATTTTGTATATGTCTATTAAATACTTATGTTTCTGATGAGAATTATCAAATAGTTTATTAACATAAAATTTTTCATTTCCTCTTATCCCCAGCCCCTTTATCAAACGCCACCAAATTAAACAACTGTCGCATCCGGGAACGCACACGATTACCATAACGTTCTTCCAGTTCTTGGGCATTGAGGTTGGTGGTAGCGTGGGTCAGGATTTTGTGGTTTAAAAACAGATCGTATCTGGAAAGCAATATTTCGCCCAAGACGTTGCAATCCTTTCCAAAATGCCGCCCTGTGGGTTCTACGCCCAAATCATCAAAACAATAAAATCTCTTATCACCATAATCTTCAATAGTCTTATAACCTAAATTGTTAAAGGCAAAGGTAATGTTCCGGGTAGGGATAACTTCGTAGGGTTTTTGGTGTGGTACTATGTGGCGCAACAGTTTCATTAAACTGGTCTTGCCACAACCAACAGGACCAGAAAGCAAAATGCCTTTGTAGATGTCGATGCCCAGTTTTTTGCAGTTAATTTCATCCTTGATGTAATAATTGCAGAGCTTGAACAGAATCTCCCGGTCTTCTTCAAAAATTTTAAATTTCTTCCCAAATAACAATTTCCCCTTGGCATTGAGGTAAATGAGCATTTTATCAAAATCGTATAGAATATGGTTGTTCTTCAGTTCTCCCAAAGTGTATTGTACACTGCCCTCAATGATGATATGTGGTTTAGGGGAATTCATAAGGGCTCATTGTAGTTTTTATTGGAACTTGTCTTCAGGTTGTCCGCATTCTGGTCAACTGTGACCAATGTTTTTTCTCCTTTGAGTTCGTCCGCCTTTAGCATCCAGTTGCGGGCTGTCGCCTGCCAATTGACAATCCTTGTTTTACCTCCCACTTTCCAACCAGTTCCCTGATAATGGTTGTAAAATTTTTTGGCTTCCAATTCCGGCCAATTTTCCTTTTCAAAAAAATCAATGACCTCATTTTCATTTTTTGGCTGGTCAAGTTTAATACAGTTTGTATTGTTTTTTACTGTTTGTATAGGTTTGTTTATAGGTACCACTGCTTGTCCATTGCTTGTCCCAATATTGGTATGGTTTGGGTACAGTACTTGTCCATCACTTGTCCCGAAATTGAACATCTTGATCTTACT
>TARA_R110002049_G_scaffold114812_8_pt1 | contig 15633 bp, 11 predicted proteins | sample TARA_R110002049 | Tara Oceans TARA_R110002049 (sample SAMEA4396941) | marine metagenome | biome: Polar Biome; feature: [SRF] surface water layer (ENVO:00010504); material: water (ENVO:00002006), including particulate matter (ENVO:01000060) such as... | depth 5 m | reverse complement strand
TGACTGTCATATAGAACTGGATCGCTGCGAGGTATGTTCTGGGCCAAGCTGCTAAACATTTACAGAGCTCGCCAATCACGTCCTGCCCGTTGGGCTGTGTGCGGTTAAATCAATAAACGGATTCTAAGCATGTAGAGCCGAAGGCAGAGTACTGGCGGACGCGGGTTCAACTCCCGCCGCCTCCACCACAATATCTAAAGCCGCCTTAGGGCGGCTTTTTTTGTTCTAAACCCAGAGCGTCTTACTAAGAATGACCTACCTGGATGAGCCCAAGCCTGTCACCCTGCCTCATCAAACGTCGCTATTTAACCTTCGCGCCAGCCTACCCGACCCCGATCAAAGCACAACTAACCCGGGTCTCCGCCTATTCTCACTACCCGCAGCGCTTATCTCAGCCAATGCGGCCACATACCGTCAACACCCCACGGATGTGCGAGTAGCGCTCGCCATGATCCAGGACGCATAAGAGGTGCTCAGTCTGTTACTGGACGGAGGCCACTCCAAGGTAGCGGGGAGGCTCGCCGGAGCATTTCGCAATATCGGTAAGGAAAAGATCGCCGATCAAATCATCAAGACAATGCGGGCCGCAGATTTCGTTATTCAGGAAGAGGACCCAGTGTTGCCGCAGGCATTCTAAAACCAGCGGGCCTCGCCGGATACAGAACGGCTCAAGTTTATATCCGTAACTCATCGCATACGCCTCTTCGTGTACAGGCCGTGAGAGATTGTATGCCGGTCTTCTTAGACCTGCTACGGGAAGAGACTGATCCGGCAGTCCGCATTGTCCTTGGTCACTTCCTATTCGTCTATATCCACGCCTAAATGGACGGGAATGGGAGGATTGGAAGGTTTCTTAATGCATTGCTGGCGGCCGGCGGATACCCCTGGACAGCTATTCCGGTCGAATGCCGCGATGAATACATGCAAGCCCTGGAGCAAGCGAGTGTCCATCAGAATATCGAGCCGCTCACTGGGTTTTCTCGCGGGACTTGTTGATGAATCTCTGTTGAAACAAGCCTTGCTCCGAAAACCGAGGGGGAAGGGTTGTGTAGTATTAACTAGCGTGAGGGAGACGCGCACGGTCCCGAAAACTTCTCTGGAATCATTGGGGCTTCAATGTCACCATAAACCTGGCTGCCATTTGCGAAGCGTGGACTGTTATGTATTTTGAGTATGATTAATATTCTACAGGTCCTAGCTTACCTCAACAGAGAGCAGATCCGAGCTACCTACGGCGCGGTTGGGGAAGTCATTGGTATTCCTGCTATCGAAGTAGGCCGATACCTAGGCAAACCCCGCGCTGAGGCCTCCTGGATCGTGAGCGCTTCTTCTGGAAGACCCTCAGGATACGAAAAATCGGATTTTCATGAGGCTCTCTTCGGTCGCGAAAAGATAATCAGAAAGGGAACTGAACTGCGCAACCTACTAAGCCCGCGTATTCAGGAAATAGCTGCACAACCAAAGCCCTCAGCTCGAGAGACTGCGGCAAGATTGAAGCTAAACCCATTACCTACACCACAGGTAATAAGCCATATTTCAAAAAACACTGATTACCGAATTGCAGGCATTGACCTCGCGTGGACGGAGCATAATGGGTCCGGTATCGCAATCGGGAGGTTATCAAAAAATCAGGTCACGCTGGAGGAACTCCACTGTGGCATCATAGGCTTGGACAATGTCACAGACTTACTTAAGCGTACCCACAACTTACATGGAGTAGCCGTAGACGCCCCGCTAATCATTAAAAATGAGACAGGTGCCCGACCGTGTGAAGAAGCCCTGAATAAGATCTATCGCGCCAGATGGGCCGGGTGTTATCCGTCAAACCAGTCGCTTTTCCCCGATGCATTAAGTGTAAAGCTTTCCAGTTGGCTGAAAGTTCGTGGCATGCCGCACCTGGGCTCGGGAGATAAGTCCGGATGGCAGATCGAGTGCTACCCTCACCCCGCCATCATAGAATTGTTTGGTTTGGAGAAGCGTCATAAATACAAAAAGGGCACGCTGAAAGAGAAGAAGCAGGGCCAGATTGAATTAGCGCAGTACATACAATCCCTATGCGCTTCACCCACACTATCGCTGAACATACCCAAGGCCTTTTCAGCGTTTCTTGACTCAAAGTACATCCAGGGCTTATTAGGTCAGGGCCTCAAGAATAATGAAGATGCCCTGGATGCAATAATTTGCCTGTATATCGCTGGGCTATACGCAACAGGCCAGGATATGGTGGTATTTGGAGACATTCAGGAGGGGTATATTGTGGTTCCGGTTGTACGTTAATGCATAAAGCTAATTACTAAAGAAGTCATACAGCCCCTCCGACAAAGGACTTTCCAATTCAAAATCGACATCCACAGGAGCCGAACCTGTGTGTTCCAAATACTTTAAGCGACCACAAAAGACAAAGGGAGCTCCCTTGCCCCTAATTTTTGAGAATTTTCTGACAAATAAATACACAGATCCTGGGCGCTCATTGGCTTCAATAATCCCCAGCCCTTTTTCATTGTCTGGGGTCGTTCTATTCTGACTTTGCCAATGGAAGTGAGACTGATCTACAAAGTAGTCATGAAATTTTTGATTTGCTACTGCTCCCTGTTTGTTGAGATTAACAAAGAGGAATTGGTCGTCTGACTCCTTAGGACACACATGACCGTGCATTCTCCATACGCCTTCTTGATAAGCCATCCCAAATAAATCAGCAATCTCATGCTTGTAAAACTCCCTGTGTAGCAGGATGTCATTCACATCAATGATTTTCTTCAGGCGTGCAAAGACATTCATTTCATCAGTCGCGGCCATGGGAGGGTATTCAGGGTTTTTCGCCGTTAGCTGGTATTGCCCATCTCCTTGCTTGGCAAGCGTACGCAATACATATTGATCGCCACCTGTTACTGCCTTCTGCTCAATTGCTACAACTGAGTAATTGGTATCCCCCGCGTACTCTGCTGGTGGCTGACCAATTGCTGCGTTAGCGCCTGCTGTTAGTAGTTCCAGCAACAAATAATCTCCGTTCTTGATCGGTGAACTACCACCGTTCATAGAATCACCCGCCGCCCTAGCAATAAAATGCTTGGCTGGGTCTATATCGCCATAATTCTTGGGGAGCGTCTGATATTCAATATTAGCGCTATCATGTGGGCTTGTTCTGAAATAGCCGCAGGCTAGTTTTAGGTCGGTAAAATAGGGGACTTGCTGCAGATCTTCGTTATGAGCGGTTGGTAGCTGAGTTACTCCTTTGCTAATCAAACGTGCTTCATATTGCAGGAAGCGATAATTGACTAGCTCTTGCACTAATAAGGAGAAGGTATCATAGCGTTCATCGGCCACTGTATCGCTGAATTCAAACCTGTCATCGTTGACGGCAAAGAAGGCTGTACCGCCCGATTTGTTGCCCCCGACCCAGGCGTTAATGGGCTTATCTAGCCAGTATTTGTGCCAAGCCTTCTGGTCTTTGGCTGGAAGTTCGGCGTGTTTGATATACTTTTTAGGCAAATCGTCCAAGAGCGCCCGACGCCGCTGCAGCACCTCAAAGCTCTTAACTGCAAGATCAACTGTGTTAGGAGGGTTTGCAAAGCCTTCTAGCTCAACTAACGCCTCTATCAATACCAACTTGAATGACTTGGCAAGCTTGGTGGTCTCCAATTCTCGAAAAAAATCGGCATACTCGGCAAAGCAGCTTTGCTCAGGCGAAGTTAAGTCTGATTGTTCCTCTCCATTACATTCGCTCTCAACAAATGCCAACCATTGTCCATGTTCACGGCGGATAGCATCCACGCCACCACCTGCCGTGTAGAACTCGGCAAGTACCGGGCGACGGCCATAGGATTCATATAGGGTACGGTATATCTCCTCTTGTTGACCGATCTTTGTCTCAATCAACTTCTCCATAAAATCTATAGATTGCAGATCATAGTTGGCAAAACACCCAGGAGGCAGCGGTAAATTCTCATCTTTCGCGTTTTCAATAAAGTCCTTTCGTGCTTTATTGGTCATACCCAACTTAAACAGAGCTTCAGGCTTTCTGAAGAAACTGATGTGGTTGCCGATAAAATCGAGCACCACAAGCCTTTCCTTATTCTCACTATTGCGTAAGCCTCTGCCCAACTGCTGTAGGAAAATGATTTTTGATTCCGTAGGCCGAAGCATTAATACAGTATCTATAGAAGGTAGATCGACACCCTCGTTAAAAAGGTCTACCGAAAAGATGACATCAAGCTCGCCACTACGTAATTGTGCTAGCGCTTCATTTCTAAGAACTTTAGATTCACTATGTACTGATACCGCCTTTACCCCGTGGCGATCAAAATATTCGGCCATAAAGTCAGCATGTTTCTGGGATATGCAAAAGGCTAAGGTGCGTTTTTGATGGTGCTCTTGCCAATGACGAAGGTTGTGCATAGCACGCGCATGGGTGGCCAGTTGGTTTGTCAGTTGGTTAGGGTCAAACCTACCATTGCGCCAAGCAATCTCTTCATAATCGACAATATCGGCAATACCCTGGTAGCTAAACGGGCATAACAGCTTTGCCTCAATACCGTCGAAGAGGTCTCTATTAAAGACCAAGTTATCGTCACACAAGCCCAGGATATCTGATTGATCAGTACGTTCTGGCGTAGCGGTCAGACCCAACAAGAAGCGCGGAGTAAAATGTGCGAGTAATTGTTGGTAAGTGCGGGCTGAGGCATGATGAAACTCATCAACAACAACATAATCAAAATGATCACGACCGAAAGTTTGTAGATGACGGGTGCGCCCTAGGGTTTGTACAGAGGCGAACAACATATCAACATTCAAATCTCGAGCCTTGCCGTTATACCGCCCTACTTTGACATCGGACCGTATGCGTAAAAAGGTCTCTTCTGCTTGATTGAGTATTTCTTCACGATGAGCAACAAACAATACCCGCTTGGCATTCATCTCCTGGCTATCAAAAGCTGCCAACCAGGTTTTACCTAACCCCGTAGCCATGACCACCAAGCCTCGACGATAGCCATTCTCGCGGGTATGACTCAAAGCAGCGAGTGCTTCTTTCTGTATAGGGCTTGGTGTAGGTGGCGGCTCGACTTCTTCTTGGCCAGGCTCAGTCGCAGATATTATATTGGGTGGCGGTAAACGCTTAAGATAACCATCAATCCATTGATGTGTCAGCGGTTTACAGCGGTCATCGGTATACACCGCCTCGTATTCAGCCAAGATAGCTTGAAAACGCTGCTCGTCTTCATCGCGGTCGACGCGTAGATTCCACTCCAGTCCATCTATTAATGCGGCCTGACTAATATTGCTAGACCCAACAAAAGCACAACCCTCTTCCACGACACCATCATGGCTTCGGGTAAAAAGATAAGCCTTCATGTGAAAACTGGTCCTACCCTGACTCTCAAACACCCTTACTTCAGCACCCTGCTCTTGCAGCAGCATAAAGTAACGAAGCGCATTGGGATCGGTTATACCCAGATAATCACCGGTCAGTATCCGCACGTGGGCCTTGCGATTTACCGCATCGACAAGAGCCTCTTGAATCAGGCGCACACCAGTCATACGAATAAAAGCCGTAGTTATGCTGATTTCTGTCGCGTGATTAATCGCATCTAATAAACTAGGTAAAAACGGGTCATCACCACCGACGGTCAAATGCTTAGTAGGGAAAGGACTCATCTGGCCACCTTCCTAAGCAAAGCATAGACCCACTGTTGCTCACCATCTCGCAGGGGTTTGGTTTCAGTCCAGATTTTAATCACAGTAAAAGCAGTCAAATCACCGATCAACCCTGTGAGGGAATCCTCAGTTAAGTTCGTAAAATGCCTACCACGATCGTCCACGCTATCGGCATCTCCCCACTTAAACGACAGATAAGCGATGCCACCATCCTTTAAAGCGAGAGAAATCCGTGTAAGTACATCGGGCAATTGGGGCCTGGGGCAATGCAACAAACTGGCTGAAGCCCAAACACCATCAAAGGCTTTATGATAATCAAGTGTTTGAAAGGTGGTGACCGCTACAGGTCGCCCCAAATACCGCTCGGCGCAAGCGGCCACCTCGGCATTACCATCAACGGGAGTGACTGTATAACCCATTTCCATAAAGGCTTTACTGTCTCGACCAGAGCCACACCCCAGCTCCAATATATGCGCATCAACAGTTAATTGATCAAGAAAGGGCCGATAAAGATCACCCACATCAAATGCCCTCGTCTCAGCACAATAGGCCTGAGCATTAGCCGTGTAATAAGCCTCAGTCACCGCCATAGCCTTGTACTGCTCCACTAAAGGAATATCCGCCGGCGCCCACTCGACACTATCTAGCTCATCCAAATCCAACCAACACATCGCATCGTGATCAATCAGCTCAAACTCCCCATCCAAATGCTCCACCTGATAAGCCAGCAAGCGCACTACCTTCGAGCCATAGTCAAAAACACTTACACCAACAAAAGCACCCACACGAGTAGTAATTTGCAGCTCTTCCTGTAACTCACGAGCCAAACATTGCTCAGGGGTCTCACCAACCTCAAGCTTACCGCCAGGAAACTCCCAAAAACCTGCCAAGTGCATCCCTGCCTTACGACGAGCCGCAAAGACTCTATTGTCTTTAACGATAATAGCTGCTGTAACGTCAATTGGCTTTTTCATGATATATACTTATTCGCAATTGATTATGATCATCAGTTTTCATCGTCCCTTTCGTTCTTTTCTTAACTGCTTTAAACGTGGACTGAAACATTCATCTCATTCTAGCAGCGCCCTAATTTTAAAACGTTATCCGGAGCAATATTGTTAATTTCAAACCTTATAAAGGCGGACAGACCACGGTTATGGTTGAGCAATTAGACTGGAGCTGTCCCCGTTTTTTTCAGAGGCCAAGAAGCAAGCCACAGGTTTAGCAGCTAACCCACTGAAAACCTCCCTTCAATAAAAGCTTGAGCACATAGATAGTGCCAGTTGGTCCGTGCTGTTGTGTTGAACCTTACAAGCTCACAGCCAGGTGCATTTGGTGGTGACACTGAATTGTAGAGAATATAGCGCGCGCTCTTAATATCCTTCGTGAGTTCACAAAAGAGGCTCACATAGTCCTTGCCACCAAAAAATGCCACAGGCTCAGCGGTCTCCGCCGGCAACATGGAAAAATCGGAATAGCGATCCCTACTGTGGCGCCTTTTATAACCTTCTGCGCTGGTACTGAAGGTAATATCATACATTGGCGTTAAAAAATCTGCCGCTAACAACCCCCAACCTGCAGAAAGGATATACAGTTTGTCTTGTCCAAAAAGATCCACCAGGTTTTTGTATGTTCTGTTGCTATACAACTGCCACGCAGGCATTAGTTTCAAGGGGTTTCCGTCGGGTTTGGCGTTATAACCAGTCAGATGATCGCGCCATGTGAGGTCGCCATCAGCCACATCATCAGGGCAGGCATAGTCAACAATTTTGCTCGCAGGCGCGCTTTGAGGTTCTGCAACAAAAAGAACCCTTTTTCCATCCTTCCTTCGGAGGTAGCCGGCCGAGCAACTCTTCTTGGCCGCGCACTGAATAACCACAATCATTTCTACCTACTCATCTTGTCGATAAGCTGACCCAGTACATCCAAGAATGCAGGATCGTATTGCTCATCAACATGATTTTGATTCCACAAGCCCGATCTCCGAACTCTTTCTCTATCGCAAAAACGTCCGAGCCAGCTCTCAGATGGCAGATCACATGCCTCTTTGCCAGAATTGCTGAGTAGCGCAATACTATTACGCTCAATGTAACCGCGCTGACTATCGGGGCCTGATTCATCGTCAATATCGAGCCAGAGAAATGGCATTGCACCAATTACCTGGCTGACATGCTTTTCGAGCTCGTGCTCGGCCTGCCTAATGTCACGTGGCGCTGAACTTTCATGCCCCCAGGTGCCGCAGGCATACCCATCTCGGGCCATTAGCGCTGTACCGACAATGAGTCTGAAGATAGAGCCACGGTGATTGCCGCCGCCGGAGCGCGCAGATCCTCTGTGCTGGGACAAGCGATTCCAAATACTCGTCTTAGAACCCCCTTTAAGTGCATGTGTCCCTACCCTGACAATCCGCGGCCCTTCACCGCTGCTACTGCGCCCTTCACCAATCTCTTGGAAGAAATAGACTCCGCGCTGCGGCCAGACCATGCGGCCATTACACATGGCCAATGTACGCACACCGCCATCGGCACTCGATAGCCGACTCAAATGCGCATAAAAAATATTGATGTCTTGTGTTCTATGGTCACTCATTCTTATTCTGTACTTCTTCTTTACCAATATCCAATTGTCCCGACGTAATATCTCATCCTTCCTAGCCTAAGGGCAGTGGCCACTCAGCTTTTAGATCGCCAAGACGTCATCAAGTGAAGATACTCTAAGCCTGTGTCTCACGCCATCACGCGCTTCAGACCCAACCAAATTACCCAAGCCGTTAGTTTATCAAGCCAAAGAACGCTCATAAGCCGCCGCAAGCAACTCAGGATGCGTAGCCGCCTCATTACACAACCGCTTCGGATGCGGCCGAATACCCACCCGCCCCAGGTCCAGCCGATCCACATCCCAACAGGTCATCACCGTCACATCGGCCAGGGTGAGCCCGTCACTGTGCCCACGGCAGGCTTCGGTCAGCAGCGCCAGTTCATCGGCGGCAAGCTCAATCAAATCACCGGCATTGTTTTCGGCAATCGCGGCGGCGCGGTCACCGTGCTCGGGGTCATGGTGATCGTTCCACCTGCCCAGGTCGTAGATGAAGGCGAAGTCGTCAACCACGCGGACACTGGCCCCGGTGTGATCGGCCAGTAGCAGGCCGTTGTGCCGCACGCGCGACCAGTGGGGCGCACCGTGGATGCCGTCCCAGTCCAGGAAAAACTCCTTGCGCGCGTAGGCGATAAGGCGCTGTGTGATCAAGCTCGTCATGGGGTCCTCCTACTCTCCGTAGATTTCCAACCCTTCGCCGTAGGGGTTGTTCGGACTATCATTGCGATAGGGGTTGCCCGCACCGTAGGGATTGTTGATCGAGTCTGCGGAGTACGGGTTGCCGTAGCGCCCGTAGGGGTTCGACACGGAATCGGGATCGTAGGGGTTACTGCTGAGTTTGCCACGGTAGTTGCCCTGGCGGTCGTAGAGCTTCGGAGCGTTGGTGGTGTAAGGGTTGGTGGCCGACGTTGCACTGTATGGATTACCATACCGGCCGTAGGGATTGTTAACGCTGTTGGCATTATAGGGGTTCCCGGCACCATAGGGGTTGGACGTCGAATTCGCATTGTATGGGTTGGCACTGAGGTTACCCAGATACTCGTCTGCCCCGGCCGGGCTGGCCAGCAGCGCGGTGAGAACTGCGGCTGTGAGAATCGTTCTCATAGTAATCTCCTTTTGGGTGTGTTGGCTTCGGGCTCGCTTCTGAGGCTAAATTTTATAGCGCAGGCATGCACCGCAGAGTGTTCATATTAGTCATCTATGGCGAGATGTTTAGAGTGTATGAATATACACGTATGGTTTTCGAACAGGTGCCCTGATCCGGCTTCCATCCTTAACAATAGGGCATTAAACGAGAAAGGTCGCTGGCAGAATGTGTCAATTGATTGGCGGATGTTGCAATAGCGTGTATTCAGGGTAATCAGTAAGCTAACTCTCTGAGCATCGAAAGTAGAAGAGAGCATTGCGACTATTGTTCTGCAATCGCTATCTCTAACAATTTGAGACGGCTACTGTGGCTGTTCTAATGAGCAAACTTGTTGAACTCAAATAGCAATTACAGGATTGAGAGCAGCCTACCAATGTCTTCCAAAGACTGTACCCATTCGACCTTCTGCCGACATGCTTTCAAAATCGACCCAACCCTCTACAAAGACTCCAAAGCCCATGGACGCCAGTAGCAATCTCATTCTGATTAAAAACAGAACAGGCGTCTGGGAGAATAAAACCAACTCCGTAAGCTCGATCGAAGAATCTGGCGGCCACTTTCTTGTGAAGTTCTCCAGCCAGAGCAGGAGGTACCGTTATGGAAAAGATAAGGTCCACTACTGCAAAAACCCAGAATCACTGAATTTGGAGCAGGCAGTTGTTCACATAAAGGACAAACCCACTGAAAAATGGCGCGCCGCATACATTTTTGGGCCACTCATTTGCCTGGAAAGAAATCGATACTGCCAAGTTGAACCCAGAGAAAACGTCGAAATAATTTACAACATTTCGGACAACCGGCAAGCATCGTCAGTTATCGGCTACTATTCCCACATTGCTCAGGCCCTGAAGTTCATTACGCCACACCTACATTTCTATTATCAGAAAAGGCTGGATTTCGTTGCAAATGCCTCAATCGCCAACAACTTTGCGACCAAAGCACCACCCAATTCATTCGCATTTGCGGGGCCTGTCATTTACCCATTTGGTGTTAATGCATCTCAACGTGAAGCTGTCGTTAGAGCGCTTGAATCACAAATCAGTGTCATTCAAGGCCCTCCTGGTACTGGCAAAACTCAAACCATTCTGAACATCATTGCCAACCTAATAGTAGAGGGTAAAACTATAGCTGTTGCTGCAGGAAATAATTCAGCAACAGCGAATGTATTTGAGAAGCTTGAGAAAGAAGGATTAGGTTTCTTATCTGCCATGCTCGGCAATAGCGATCTACAAGAGAGCTTCTTTGAAAACAACCCTAAGATACCAGACCTTGAAGTCTGGAAAAGGGAAGAGAGAAGAATAAGTAAACTGAAGATAGAAATACTCGAGACCAATACAACAATTGAAGATCTTTTGACTGCCAACAACCAGCTCGCCACGGCAAAGGAGAAATTGCACCAGCTTCAACTAGAAGCGAAGCATTTCTCCAAGAACTTCTCAACCGCACCGATTAACCTGACGAGATTTTCAGTTAGAAGAACCTGGAATGCCAGCGATATCCTTTCTCTACTCGCAGAGATAGAAAGCTGTGCTGAGTCAAATAGGGTAAGTTGGCGCACCAGAATAAAGTGGCTTATAAAGTACAAGATCTATCGATTTAGCGAACTCTTGAAGCTGACGGAAAACACCACAAAGAGCTTTATGGCGGCGTATTACCAGCGCAAAGAGCAAGAGCTCAATCAAAGTATTTGTACACTTGAAGAAAAGCTATCCAATGCAAGCTTTGATTCACTCACTCAACGGAGTACAGAGCTTTCATTAGAGCTGCTTAAGGCCTCCCTCGCTTCACGATATGCAAATGGCAGTTCCAGAGCATTTGAAGCTGACGATTACAAGCGGAGCTTCAAGGAATTTCAAAAACGGTATCCCATTATCCTCAGCACTACCGACTCCATTATCAATAATAAACATCAAGATGACTTATTCGACTACATCATTGTAGATGAAGCATCACAGGTTGATTTGCTCACAGGTTTTTTGGCTATGACCTGCGCGAAGAATATTGTGGTAGTTGGCGACCAGAAGCAGCTACCGCATATACCAGAGCCAAGCTTGAGCTATGTAGAACCTCCAATAGATGAACAGTATGGCATAGAGAGTTGCTATAGCTATTTTGAGCAAAGCCTACTTTCATCAATAGAGACTATTTTTAAGGATACGGCTCCGACTACTCTCTTAAAGGAACACTATCGCTGCCATCCACAGATCATAAACTTTTGTAACCAAAAATTTTATAACGGTGCGCTCGTCACAATGACGCGGGGAGAGAATGATGCTTTTCAGATCTATAGAACTGCACCTGGCAATCACGCTAGAAAGGCACCCTCAGGTAAAGGGCTAATTAACCTGCGCGAGCTGGATGTCATTAACCAGGAAATAATTCAACGGGAAGATCTGCAAGAAACGCTGGATGAAGTAGGTGTAATTTCCCCATACCGCGCACAGGCTGATTTCGCCAGAAGCTACATTGCTGATGATCGGATACAAGTAGACACAGTCTATAAATACCAGGGCAGAGAGAAGGATACAATTATATTCAGCACAACTGCGAATGAAGTAAACGACTTCGTCGACGACCCGCACTTACTCAATGTTGCTGTCTCAAGAGCAAAGAACAGATTTATCCTAGTTACATCAAGAAAATTCTTCGACAAGCCAGGCTCAAACACGAGTGATCTGGTCGGCTACATTGAGTATCAAACTCTAAGCAACAATATTTTCGACAGTAAAGTTATCTCTGTCTTTGACTGCTTATATCAAGAATACTCAGACGTATTATTGAATTTCCAAAAGAAACTGAAACGCAAATCACGATTTCTTTCAGAAAACTTGATGGCCACCCTTTTAGCAGAAATATTTCTGGAAGAACCATTCGATACTTTTTCCTATAAAGAGTATTACCCACTGAACCTGCTAGTCAGAAATGGCGTGAATTTGACCGATCGTGAACGGCAATTTGTCAGCCACCCAAATACCCATGTAGATTTTCTGGTGTACAACAAGATAGACAAAACTACCCTGCTCGTTATCGAGGTCGACGGCTACCATTACCATGAAATGAACCCACAACAGAAAGCAAGGGATGAACTCAAAGATGAAATTTTGAAAAAATCGGGAATCAAGATTCTAAGGTTGTCGACAATAGGTAGTAACGAGGGCACAGCCATCAGGAAAGCCCTGGCTGAGGCTCTGGCAAAGTAGAGCTGTTTGAGAAAAAAAGCGTTTGTATTCCTCCCAAGTATCAACCACCGCTTTCATATCAATACTTTTTTTTGGTTGCATTTAGACGCGGTCGCTTGTCTGTGCCGCTCGACAAGTTTTCGCAAGCAGTGCCAAAAAGCCCCGCGGTGGCCTGAGGCCCGTTAATGACTGATCCGAAAAGGGCCACCCCATCGCAATGACCTCCAATACCCAACTGCGATTCTAAAGCTCCCACACCCCTGCAGAGGACACTTTAGAGATCAAATCCCACTCCCCCGGCACCGCCGTCACAACATACCGCAACCCCCCGCCCGCCTGAATCGCATCAAACGGATAACAGGTCACCAACAACAGCGCATTAGAGGTGTCGTCCACCGTAAGTGATTCTATCCTCGAATCCACAACACGCACCTCCTCCACTAAATACTCACGTCTTTCCCCAGACGGCACCTGCACTTGCATTTGATGCCCCTTACGCAGCTCTTCCAGAAACGCAAAATGCGTATCCCGATGCCCACCAACCACCGCCGTGCCCGCGCTTCCCAGTTGCGCAGACGGCAGCGCACGACCGGGGCCAAAGGCCAATGCATTACCTGAGTCGCCTTCCAGAATAAACAGGTCCACATCCAGTTCCGGAACCTGCAGCCGCCCTACCGGCCATGTATCGGCCCAGGGCCAGGGTTTTACCACTTGCCCGTCCAGTTGCAGGGTTTCCATCCAGGCCACCTCAATCAGGATGGGCGCAAGTTTTGCCTTCGCCTGGATAATGGCTGCACCCCCGAACTGTTGTATCCCGACGGACAGCAGACACAGTATGAGGCCATTGCTCCATTTTTTTCTCATCTTACTACTCACCCTCCTAATCACCCTGTTACTCCTCCTCTGATGGCACATGATCCGCCTCCGGCATCGACAGCGCCCGTACGACCAATGCCAGAAACAGGCTGAAAGTGCCAAACCAGATTTTGGCAGGGCCTGAGGTGGCGGTAGCGGGGTAGGCAAAATGCTGCGGGCTCTGCCCCTTCGGTCGCGTATTGGGAACGGGCGCACTGGCGATCGGCTCACCTGTCGGGCGGGATACCACTTCCTCCACAGCTACAAAGCTGGTGTAGGGGCTCAGCAGTTGGTGTGCGAGGGCCAGGGGCAGTATCTCTGCGCGCACGACCTCCTCGTCGCGGCCGGCTACTTTTTGATCCATCAGACCGGCGATTTTGCGTCTGGCCCAGACACTGGCCACACCGTCATGGTTAGCTGCATTGTGTGGCTGCGCTGCATCCGTCAGTTGCAGCTTCTGCGTCCATAGCTGGCCATCTACCTGTCCGCTGACAGTGACATCGCCCGCCGGCAATACCGCTCCAAACTTTGCCACTGCCGAGAGCACCTGGCCCTGATACAGGTCTGGCACGCGCTGGGGCCAGGCATCCACAGGCGCAGTCCAATCGATCTTGAAGTCCACTGCCGCCGGGCGGGACAGTTGCTCAAATAGCGCGGCCATGCTGTTCTCAACCGCGTTGATGTCACCGATGTGCGTGTGCGTGCCGCGCCCGAATTCGGCGGCCTTGCGCATAAACCAGCTATTGGGCGCCGAACCGATGCCGACGGTGAACAGGCGGCTATCGTCGAGGCTGGCATCCAGTTCTTGCAGTAATTCTGTCTCGTTACCGACTGCGCCATCGGTGATAAAAATCACCTGACGCAAACGCTGGGTTTCCTCCTCTTCGCCCGTGTGTGACAGCGCATGGCGCAGGGCCGGCAGCATTTCGGTGCCGCCGGAGGCGTTTAACATGCGCACAAACTCCTGCGCTTTCTGCGTGTAGTGGGTGTTGGCGGGCACGGGCTCTCGGTACAACGCTGTATAGGAAGAGTTGAACGCGATGATATTGAAGTAGTCCTGCGGCCGCAGTTGGCTCAGTGCTCTGGAAACGCTGGAGCGTGCCTGCTCAATGGAGACGCCGCCCATGGAACCGGATGTGTCGACGACAAAGATCAGCTCGCGGGGGATGCTGGTGGGCATCAATTTGGCAGTGGGCGGCACGACCATCAGCAGCGCGTAATAGTCGTCCCCGAATTTTTCTGTGAACAACGCCGCCTGCGGTGCACTGCCGCTGACGGGCTGCCAGTTCAGGACAAAGTCCCTGTCCATTTCGCTGACGCCATTTACCAGGTCAAAGCTGTAAACGCCGGCGCTGCGCGACAGCGCGATTTCATGGTACAGGGATTCGATGCGGGCCAGCGGCATGCCCATATCCACTTCTGCGGTTATCTCTATCGGGTTAAGCGGCGCGTGATCGCTGCCCGCCGATGGGTACAGAAAGGGCGAGATTTTATCGGCATCGGGCACCCGGTCTGTCGGTGTGGCCCAGCCCAGTGCGTTGTCCACGCGCAGCGCTTTATTTCGGCTCGCCTGCGCTTTCTCCTCTGCTGCCTCCTGCTGCTCTCCCTCTTGCTGTTCTTCCAGCTGCGCATGCGCATGCGCTTGAACTGCAACTTCGGGCGACGCACCCGGCATATAACGTGGTGTAATTGTCATGGGGAAGCGCAGGGAGAATACATCCGCCTCGTACGCCATCGCCTGCACATATTCCAAACGCACCGTAATTTCCTCGCCGGGGCCAATATTGGCCACCCGGTTGGTGAACAGGTTGGGGCGCTGCTGCTCCACCAGGCTCGCCTTCTTCCCGGCGACCTTCGCGGCCTGATAGATTTTTTCGGCCTGCGCCTTCTCCTTGATCACGCCGACGATGCGGCGATCACCCAGTTGCATCTCCATCGCCCGCACGGCGGCATTGCCCGGCAGGGGAAACACATACACCCCCTCCAGATAGCGATCCGTAGCGTTGCGGAAGGTCTGCTCCACCTGCACGATGGCGATCATGCCGTTGATATCGAAGTGCACCTTACTGGCATGCATCAGTGCCGGGATATAGCGACCACTGGCATCCTCACGCAGCAACAGGTGCCCGCTGCCCACGCCGTTGGGGTTCGCTTCTTCAAGTGCTGCAGTTGCGGCGGCTTTGGCCGGTGCAATCGCCAGTAACA